>Ga0247843_1000224_pt1 | contig 135066 bp, 129 predicted proteins | sample LaCruzMarch2017__FD_192420 | JGI IMG/M metagenome (GOLD analysis project Ga0247843, IMG submission 192420) | Freshwater microbial communities from meromictic Lake La Cruz, Castile-La Mancha, Spain - LaCruzMarch2017_8m | ecosystem: Environmental > Aquatic > Freshwater > Lake | place: Spain...
TTTCCATTAGCGACCTCCAAGTCGTTAAAGATTAAGTGTTTTTTGGTTACTTAATTATGGAACATCGGGGTTCAAAATCACAATTCTTCACACCCATTTCGGTGTCATTTTCAATGGTTCAATTCGATTTTTTTAGTCTATTTTTTTTTAGGTATGACTAAGTATTAGACACCCCGTTGTTTAAACTTTAGACACTTTTTTCCTCAATCTCATGTCTTAAGTAGGCCTCATCTGGCATGTGGCTTGCTCTATATATAAGTACACTCTTATAGGGGATTTCATGACTAAAACTAAAAAAAGACATAAAACCATCATCGTTTTAGCTGGCACTTTTTTTATGATTGTCGGTACGTATAATGCAATTGTAATTAATTATTCTTCTTCCGTTACTAGCTCAGACATAAAATTTGTTAAACGATTAGACGAAATGGATGGCGTAATAAAACCAGGTCGAAGAATGGCTGCAGTCAAAACGTGGAAAAAGCTTAACCATCATGAAAATTTAAAAAGCGTAGAGGTACAGCAACAGGAAGCTCAAGTACTAATTCAAGCTCCACCATCCGTTCGAGAAGACATGAGCTTAAACTTGGTTGAAGTTATTAACCCGAATAAATATCAGTCAGGTCTGGCCCTAACTCAGTTTTCAGGTTCCATGACTACTATTAATGGAACCATTGAATCATTAACAGCTTCTCTTCCTAATGATGAGACAGTATCGATTTCTTTTGCAGAAATGTCTGGCAACGTTTTTAAATACGATATGAATAACGAAATTTACAGTGGGATGATGTTCCAAGTTGATCAAACTTCTTATATGGTAACATTTACCAATGGCCCTCTAGAAGGCACTAGACTTAAATTCTTAAATTCAGCAAAGGTAGAGGAAGAAGTCCAAGCTTTTTCCGACGAGACGGGGATTGAAACTGGTTCGTTCAGTACAGAGAAACAAAGTCCTGAGTCTATGGTTGATACCAGTCTTGAGCAAGCCCCTCAAATGCAGGCCCAGGTTTTCAATTTTGATAACCAATCATTATAGTTTTGCGCCGCACACATCTCCACTTTAACTAGCTCACATTATGGCCCTATGATAACCTGTTCGGGCACTTTAAATTCCGAGGTTATGGTATGCGCGCTCAAGAGATTCGTAATGCTTTTTCTAACTTTTTTATTAGACATGGCCATGACAAACATAAGTCATCAAGCCTGATTCCTCACAATGACCCCACATTACTTTTTGCCAATGCGGGAATGAATCAGTTCAAAGATTATTTCACAGGCAAGGCGAATCCAACAAACCGTCGAGCCGTTACGATTCAAAAATGTGTGCGCGCTGGTGGTAAGCATAACGATTTAGAAAACGTTGGGTTCACGGCTCGTCACCATACGTTTTTTGAAATGTTGGGAAACTTCTCATTTGGCGACTATTTCAAAAAAGACGCTATTGCTTTTGCATGGAACTTTTTAACCATAGAACTTAAAATCCCTAAAGATAAACTTCTTGTGACTGTGCACGACTCTGATGATGAAGCGATAAACATCTGGCACAAAGATCACGGCATTGCTCTCGATCGCATTTTTAAGCTTGGAGATAAATCAAACTTCTGGGAAATGGGTGATACGGGTCCTTGTGGGCCTTGCTCTGAAATTTTTTACGACCATGGTCCATCACGATCTAGTGGTGTGCCTGCTGGCTGCCAAGAAATTGATGATGAAGGCCGTTATGTGGAGATTTGGAATCTTGTATTTATGCAATATGAAAAATACAAGGAAGGCAATGAGATCAAAAGAAAGTCTTTACCTAAACCATCAGTGGATACTGGAGCCGGGCTTGAACGAATAGCAGCTGCCCTTCAGGGGAAATACTATAACTATGATTCAGATATCTTTGCCCCCATTATGCGTGATATTGGTAAGCTTACTGGAAAAGACTATTACAGCGATACATCAGAGGATGTAAAATCTTCTTTCAGAGTAGTCGCAGATCACATCAGATCCTGTACCATGCTTATAACTGATGGAGTGATTCCTTCTAATGAGGGACGTGGGTACGTTTTACGACGAATTATTCGACGAGCTGTACGCCACCTTTCTTTAATGGGATTAAAAGATATAAGTTTTTATAAACTCATTCCTGCCGTAATTGAATCCCTCGGCGAAGAATACCCAGATAATGCGTCTAATGTCTCTCTTGCCGAAAAACTTTTAAAACTTGAAGAAGAGAAGTTCAGAAAAACTCTTGATACGGGCCTAGCCCTCATCAATGAAGAACTGGCAAAAGTTAAAAATGGAGATAAATTCTCTGGTGAGGTGGCATTTAAACTTTATGATACGTTTGGTTTCCCCCTAGATCTCACCGAAGTCATCTTACGTGAAAAAAAACTAGAACTTGATTCTCAAGCTTTTACAGATGCAATGAATCGACAAAAAGAACAATCTAAAAAAGTTTCTAAATTTAAGGTGCAAGAAGACAACCTTAAAGTCTTCTATGGGATTAAAGAAAAATTTGGTATTACAAACTTCACTGGTTACAAAGAAGTGTCAGAGAGTGCCAAGCTTCTTGCAAAAGAAGAAGTTGATGGAACTTTTTATTTAGTTTTTGATAAAACACCTTTCTACGGTGAAGGTGGAGGTCAATTAGGAGACAAGGGCGAGATTTTCTCTAGAGAGGGCAAACTTGCTTCCATCACTGACACTCAAAAACCTGTGGATGGACTTCACGTGCATGTGTCACCAGACGCAGATGCCTTAAATATCGGCGAAAGTTACACACTTAGGATTAATCATGAGGAGCGTGAACTGACAAAACGTAACCACTCTGCCACCCACTTATTACAATCGGCACTGATTAGAGTATTAGGCAGTCACGTAAAACAAGCCGGGTCATCCGTTGGCCCAGACCGTTTACGTTTTGACTTCACTCACTCTGAGGCTTTAAGCCCTGACGAACTAGCTAAAGTTGAGGAACTTGTTAATAGTGCTGTATCTACTGCTTTGCCAGTGACGGCCACTGAGATGTCAAAAGATGAAGCTACTAAAAAAGGTGCCATGGCCTTATTTGGTGAAAAATATGGGGATCGGGTTCGTGTTCTCTCGATGGGAGATTTTTCCGTTGAACTTTGCGGAGGAACTCACGTTCAGAATACTGGTGAAATTGGATTATTTAAAATTCTTATTGAAACATCCCTGGCCTCTGGCGTAAGAAGAATTGAAGCCATAACATCAACTAATGCCATTGATTATCTTTTAAACCGTTCTAAAATATTGGGTGAAGTTGAAAAAGTTTTTGCTGTTAAGGACGAAAGAGTCCTAGAAAAAATTTCTGCACTTCAATCTGATCTTAAAGATAAAATAAAACAACTTGAAACTCTGAATGATAAACTTCAAAACTTTGAATCTCAGAATTTATTTAATGATCAGGTTCCTATAAAGGCTGGTCTTACCCTCACAATTGCCAAAGCTCCAAATGCAGACCAGGTCAATATGAGAAAACTTGGGGACATCTTTATCGATAAATTTCCCAAGGGTGTCCTATTTCTATATGCCGTTGATGGGGACAAACTTTCTTTCATCCTTAAAACAAATCGTGTTAACACGGCCATCGATTGTTCTGTCACTCTCAAACAAGTGATGAGCATAGTCAGTGGACGCGGTGGTGGAAAAGCAGACAATGCCCAAGGATCAGGTGATGCACAAAAACTGAATGAGCTTATTTCTGCAATTGAAGGGGCCATGAAGTGAATTTTTTTTTCTTAACAGCACTACTTCTCATATGTGCTTGTACTAAAAGTGGAAAAAAAGAAAATATACTTTCTATTTCTCTTACTGGAGATATTTCCACATTAGATCCAGCAAACTGCTACGATACCGTTTGTTATGTCCCTGTTGCGCAGATTTACGAACCTCTATATGAAATTGAATATCTCAAACGACCTTATACACTAAGACCACTTCTTGCCGAGAGCATGCCAATCGTTTCAACTAATCAGTTAAAATACACGTTTAAGATAAAAAGAGGCATTAAATATCATGCAAGTCTTCTTATACCAGAGGGACGTGAAGTTAAATCCAGAGATTTTATCATGCAACTTAAACGTCTTGCTTATTTGGGAACTAATTCTCGCGGCTGGTGGCTTTTTGACGGAAAGATTAAGGGTCTTAATGACTGGCGCAAATCTGTTAAAAACGATTTTGAACGTTTTTTCACTGAGCCCATCGCAGGCATATATGCCTTGGATGATTATACCTTCTCCATTGAACTCATTCGCCCTTATCCTCAGTTAATCTATGCTATGGCCATGAGTTTCACCGCTCCTTTACCCGAGGAAGCGGTCAGAGCAGCTAAAAATGATTTTCAATCTGTAACCATGGGAACAGGTCCCTACATTGTAACGGACTATAATTCGAACCAAGGAGTCAGCCTTGAAAAAAACGAACACTACATCTCAAGCACCTATCCTGTTGATGGTGATCGTTTCGCTCACGAGAAAAATCTTTTAAAAGATGCGAATGCTAAGCTGCCATTCATTAAAAAAATTCGACTCCATGTCATTAAAGAATCACAAACAGATTGGTTTAATTTTTTAAAACAAAAAACAGATATTCTAAATTTAACTAAGGACCATTATCATGCAGCCTTAACGGCTGATGGAAAACTAAAACCTGAAATCGCAAAGGATAATATTTCTCTTCAAACTTCACCCACACTTATTTACTGGTGGCTTTCATTTAACATGAAAGATCCTGTTCTAGGCAAAAATCTTAATTTAAGAAAGGCCATCGCTCATGGAATAAATATTGATAAGTTTATCGAGCTATTCACTTATAAAATTGCTCAGAAGGCCAATTCCATCTACCCTCCAGGCATCGCTGGTTACACTCCTTCTACAGAACTTCCTTATAAATACGATTTGGCGCTCGCTAAAGAATATCTCGCAAAGTCAGGATATCCTGAAGGTAAAAAACTTCCACACTTACAATTTGATACCCGTGGCACCGATACTATCAAACGTCAGATGGGTGAGTTCATTCAACAAGAACTTAAAAACATCGGTATCATAGTTGACGTAAATACCAACTCATTTCCTACTTTCCTTGAAAAATCACGCAAAGGTGAACTTCAATTCTGGCAAGGTGGCTGGGTTATGGATTACCCGGATTCTGAAAACGTGCTGCAACTATTGAGTTCGTCCAATCTTCCTCCTGGTCCAAATTCGTCTCAATATGTGAATGCTGAATTTGACAGCTTGTTTGAAAAGCTTAAAGAGATGAGGGACGGGCCAGAAAAAACTGACCTCATGAGAAAGATGGAAAGAATCGTGAACGACGATCTTCCATGGATTATGCAGTACTACACTCGTAACTATATCCTCTATCACCACTATCTAGAAAATTTTCGATATTCGGATATCATCTATAACGGGCCTAAATACTTAAAAATTAAATAATATGCACAAGAAGACCGAGTGAATAAGTCTACTTTTAAAATCTTCCCTTAACATCTTCTCTAAATAGTCGATACGTTCACTGGAATCACCTGCGAGGCTTCCATGAAAATCATCATCCTGCTATTTTCTTTTATAATTAGTGAGCCCATTTTGGCGCGAACAAATGTCATTTTTAGCATGACTCAAGAACTCTCCATGGGCCTTGTTGAGAATGAAACTATTGGTAAAAACTATTACATTAATATGGGTGCTGATCAAGGTATCAAAAAAGACAGTATCGTCGATGTTTTTAGAGTTATTTCTATACAAAATCCATATGACAACAAAAAGCGTGTGAACTACAGAGTCAAAATTGGAGAACTTAAAGTTCTTCATGCTTCTGAAGAGGCCTCCATTGCTGCACTTAAAGAATATGAGAAAGAGAATACCCCTATTTTTGAACTACCTCAGTTTATGATAGGTGATCACGTCTCTATCAATATTGACTAAGAAAGGTCAGAACAATCACTTAGTCGTTTAGATTTTATGACCTTTCCGAACAAAACACCATTTTGGTTCTCAAGAAACTCAGCATATACGAGATATTCTTCATCTTTATGAATTTCCCAGCTAACCTGTCCATAAAGCTTGATACTTTTTAGAATTTCTCCTGCATAAACACCTTTGAAATGAAAATAATAACAATTTTCATTCTTGTTAACCTTGCTGACTCTCAAACATTTTGAAACTATAAGAACTGTCTTCATACAATTCAGAATGCAAAGGTCAGACCTCAAACTATTCGCCCAAGGTCTCAATATCCCGAATATCTTTTGCATGTCATGATAAAAAGGAATGGTCTATTATGGTACAAGGTACCCTTACTCTTGGAAGAATTTTAAAAAAAAGAGTTGAAAATTCTCAAAACAAATATGCCTTGGGCTGGATTGAAAATAACGAAGTAAAAAATCTCACTTTTCAAGATTACAAAAACACCATCGAAATTCTTATTAATGCTTTTCATAAGATAGGTATCAACGTTGGAGATAAGGTTGCGCTGGTAAGCCAAACCTGCAAAGAATGGCATTTACTCGACATGGCAACCATGTGCTCACGAGCTTGTTTGGTTCCCGTTTATCCAAGTTATCTTGGACCCGAGATCGAATTCATTTTTAATCATTCAGACAGCAGTGTTTTAATTGTTGAGAATGACAAACAAATGGAAAAGATCATTCCACTTCTTCCTCAACTGAAAAATCTCAAGACGGTTATTTCTATTCATGAACTACAAGAGGAAACTCTTAAGAAATTCAGAAACTCCTATCCTTATTTTACCTATAAAGACCTTATCAGAATTGGTGCTGAGGAAATTAAATCTCACCCAGATTTATTTGAGGGACATATTCAAAACCAGCTTCCAGAAGAGTATGCCACAATCATTTATACCTCAGGAACCACTGGAGAACCAAAAGGTGCAGTGATCACCCATCATGCACTTATTACCATGCTTCAAAACGTTGAGATGACTATTAAGGGTGCATTTAATTCACAGGACCGCACTCTTACTTTTTTACCGCTCTCACACGTTTTAGGAAGGGCCGACTCTTTGTTTCCTCTCGTTTTCGGCTGGCAAAGTATTTATGCAGAATCTATGGATAAGCTGGTGGATAACATCCAACTAGTTAAACCCACTCTCATGCTGGCAGTACCCCGTGTTTTTGAAAAAATTTATTCTAAAATCATCGCCCAAGTTGAACAAGGTTCAATGGCGCAAAGACAGGTGTTTAAATGGGCCATTAATGTTGCGGAAAAATACTTTCACAAAATTGATCGTGACCTTTCTCCATCAACGACCGAAATTCTAGAATTTAAGCTGGCCCAAAAACTAGTTTTCTCAAAAATCTATGCCCGTTTTGGGGGAAAAATTCGTTATTTCGTTTCAGGAGGCGCACCTCTGGCCCCGGGAATTATTAAGTTTCTTCGTTATGCTAATCTCACAATACTTGAAGGATATGGGTTAACTGAAACAGTGGCCCCATGTTGCCTAAATCCCCTTAGCAAACAGGTCCCAGGAACAGTAGGAAGGCCTATGGGGGACGTTAGACTATCCTTTGCTGAAGATGGTGAAATTCTCATTAAAAGCGAGGCATTGCTTAAAGAATATTATAAAAATCCTAAGGCCTCGGCAGACTCAATTAAAGATGGTTGGTTTTATACTGGTGATATTGGAGAATTCACAAGTGATGGCTTTTTACGTATCACTGACCGTAAAAAAGACATTATTATCACGAGTGGTGGTAAAAATGTAGCTCCTCAAAAAATTGAGAATATGGCCAAAACCAAGCCTCATATTTCTCAAATCGTAGTTATCGGTGATGGTCGTAAGTATCTTACGGCCTTGGTAGGTATCGAAAAAGAACGGTTTCTCAATCTCTTAGATGAATTATCCCTCCCTTTTGACTGCACTGTCTCGGACCTGGTGAAACACCCTAAGGTCAAAGAAATTATAGACGTCGAGATCGAAGAACTTAACGCGGAACTGGCCCAATACGAGAGTATTAAAAAGTACTCATTAATTTCTGAGGAATTCACCACTGAAAACTTTCTGACCCCTTCCCTTAAAATCAAAAGAAAGGTTGTTTCGGAGCGTTACAAAGAGAAGATTGAGGCAATGTATCAATAATCTCCTTTGACAGAAGAGACGTTCTCTTCTAAAAATGGAGATTCTATTATCCCTTAAATGAGGTTAACTATGGCACGAGTCACAGTAGAAGATTGTTTGGAACACGTTGAAAACCGTTATGAGCTAGTTCATTTAACAGCTAAACGTGTGAAGCAACTTCGTGAAGGTGATGATCCTCAAGTAAGAAGCAAAAACAAAGAAGTTGTAACTGCTCTACGTGAAATCGCTGCCGGCAAAGTTAAGCACACACTTAAAAGTGAATACGATTCTGACGAGTTCTAGTTTTTCTCGAAATTATTTAATAAAAAAGCCCTCTTACGAGGGCTTTTTTATTACTTCCGTTTTAATGCTACTTTTAATACTTCATCAAAATGTTTTACTGGATGGAACTTCATTCCTTTACGGTGACGTTCAGGAACTTCTTTAAGATCCTTCTCATTCTGCCATGGAAGAATAATTTCTTTAATTCCAGCACGTTTTGCAGCTAGAACTTTTTCTTTAATCCCACCTACTGGAAGAACTTTACCGGTTAAACTTAATTCGCCAGTCATCGCCACATCCCCTCTAACCATCTGATGAGTGGCAAGAGAATAAAGTGCTAATGCCATAGTTATACCGGCCGATGGACCATCTTTTGGAGTGGCCCCAGCTGGTAAATGCAAATGAATTTCATGTGTGGCCAAGAAGTCAGTGGCCTCTTCAGGATTAGGTGCTGGCACATGGCTTGGAAGTGGATTCACCTGAACGGTAGGAATGGCATCTTTTTTTGATTTTTTTGAAACTTTTTTTGGCTTAGGTGCTTTTTTGCTTTCACTTTCAATCTGGCTTTGAAGAACACGTTTAACATAACTGTAAGCAAGATTAGCAGACTCACCCATGACTTCGCCTAACTGACCCGTAAGTTTAAAACCTTTTCCTTTTAAAGGAATGGATTCAACAAATAGGATATCTCCCCCAAATGAAGTCCATGCAAGACCAGTTACAATTCCTGGCATTAGTGGTTTTTGCGCTTTATCTGTCTCAAAACGTTTGCTACCCAGAACTTTTTCAATTTCTGTTACAGCTGGTGCATATTTTTTGAAACGTTTATTTGATACTTTTTGAAGTGCAGCGTGACGGCAAAGTTTTGCAATTAATTGTTCCATCACCCGTACACCTGGTTCACGAGCATAGTCAGACACCAGAGCCTTCAAAACAGCAGCACTTAAGGTGAATTCTTTTGCGCTAATTCCGTGCTTCTTAAGCTGTTTAGGAATAACCCATTTCGTCGCAATGGAGATCTTTTCTTCAATTGTATAACCAGAAAGTTCAATCAACTCCATACGATCAAGCAGAGCTTCAGGTATTTCGCCAACATAATTTGCTGTAGCAATGAAGAGCACTTTTGAAAGATCAAAAGGAACATCTAAATAGTTATCAATAAAAGTTTTGTTCTGTTCAGGATCAAGAACTTCAAGAAGCGCTGAAGCAGGATCACCTTGATATGATTTTCCTATTTTATCAATCTCATCTAACATGATCACCGGATTATTCACTTCAACACGTTTAAGGGCCTGAATAATTTTTCCTGGCATTGCTCCTACGTAGGTGCGACGGTGACCTTTAATCTCTGCTTCATCTTTCATTCCTCCGAGTGAGAAACGATAGAACTTTCTTCCTAAGGCTTTTGCAATGGAGTGACCAAGAGAAGTTTTACCAACCCCTGGAGGTCCAGAGAGACAAAGGATTGTACCATCGTGTTCAGGTTTGAGCTTTCTCACTGCCAAAAATTCCATGATCCTTTCTTTAGGTTTTTCTAAACCGTAGTGATCCTTCTCGAGAATTCTTTTAGCTGCATTTATGTCAACTTTGTCATCACTCGAAGCGTTCCAAGGCAGTTGAACCATCCAGTTAAGATATGTTCTTGTGACATTATATTCTGGCGATGAATCAGGAATGGACTCCAATCTTTCCAGTTCTTCTAAAGCAGCTTTTTTAGCTTCTTCAGGAAGTTTGTTTTCTTCAATGCCATCTTTTAATTTTTTAAGATCTTTGGCCTTATCATCCTCGTCCATGCCCAGCTCATTTCTGATAACTTTAAGCTGTTCACGAAGAAAATACTCTCTCTGATACTTATTCACTTTATCGTTTACTTCATCAGTGATTTTTTTCTGGATATCTGCCACATCCTTTTCTCGTTTAAGGTAAACAAGAAGTTTGGCAAAACGTTTTTTCACGATAAGAGTTTCTAAAAAGTCTTGGGCCTCAGGTACATCTAGTGAGAGAGCGAAAGCCACTAAATCGGCCAAAGAACCAGGAGATGGCGAATTCAACATCGCTAATTTCATCTCTTCGTTGAAGTATGGATTGATCTCAGAGAGTTTTTTGACTTGGTTGATAACTGAGCGCGTATAAGCATCAAGCTCTTCATCTGGCTCATGAATATCACTAAAAACTTCCGTTTTAGCGATCAATAGTGGAGTTTCGCTAATGTAATCAACGGCCCGGTATCTTCGCATACCATGAACTAATAAATTTACTGAACCATCAGGAAGTTTAAGTTTTTTAATAACCTTACAAAGTACACCCACTTTATAGATATCTTTCGGGGAAATACCTTTCATGGTGGCATCTGTTGATGTTGCTAAATCACTGACAAAACTATCATCCTCATCATCATCTTCATAACTGATTTGTTCTTCATCCATCTCTTGTAAGACACCCTCTTGGTTGTCACCAAAGTCTTTAAACTTCACAAGATTGAGGGCCACATAATTACTTTTTGTTAAATAACTATCCAGCTCCGGAGTGTATTTATCTTCAGACAAAATAATTGGAGCAATCATTCCTGGAAAAATTGGACTATTCACGATAGGAATAATCACGACCTCGTGCGGAAGATCAGCGACCACATTTGACTGTGTATTTGCTTTAGCATTTTTATCTCTAGGGGCCATAATTTTTTCCTCTTGATTCTTGAATTAACGAATGTCTATGACTAGCCGACCTGGATTCTCCAGGTAGAAAACATCAAAACTCGCTTTATTTTTAAATGACAGCTCCATGGTTACCGTCTTTCCGTCTACGCTGATAAAATCCAAAGCTTTGATTATTTTTGAACTTTTAATTTGAGGTTGGTCCGTTGAAACAGTCGTCTCAAAAAGATCAACAGAAATCTTTTTCTTAAGTGGAGAAATATGTCCATACACTTTTGGAATGCTGTTGGTATTAAAATCAATCACCAAGCGTTCATATCCTCTACCTGGAACCGAAGAACTTCTTACGGATTTAACAATAGCATTTTTTAATGCAGAGTTATGATGAAATACACCTGAATCTAAAAAAATAGATTTTTTTCTCGGAGCAACTTTCCAAATTCTTTCTTCCATAAGGTTCTGTGCCATTACAGGCAATGTTAGGAATAATGAAAGAAAAAAATAACGCATTATCATGAAGACTCCTGAAGAAAGATTTCTACTTGATTATTTTAGACAAAAGGGAAGGCTAAGACAAAAAATTCTTAGCTCTTTTAAAGGTGCGGGTTCCTAAAACTGCTAGAAAAAAGCCCAGTGTCATAATATAGAAGGTTGGCCCATTCCCACCACCTTGAGATGGGGGCTCGACTGTCCCACAACCTACTCCTGCGTCAGTAGATTTTGAGCTTGATTCCTCGGTTACTTGAGCTTTTGTTACGGGATATGTAAATGGGGCATCTAAACAAGATGCATTATCAGACAAAAGCTGTTGAGTATTTAAAAGAGGGGTATAACTAGCACCCAAAAACTCAGTGATGCCAGTTATCAGGAGATATGGTGACTGATTGGAGTTTGTGAACGTGCTAAAAGAAGGAAAAGTGGCCTCGAGAACCGAGCTTATCAATTTGCTTCCTCTAACTTCAATTTGAAAAATATTTTGAGCTGGAATTGAACTCAATGGTAAATAACTTTCTATGTCTACTTCATAGGTTTGTGTGACAAGAGAATATTCCATCGTCCTATCCGCACTTGCAATGTAGTTTCCATTTTGTTTTATTTTTAAACTATACCCCAATTGAGTGCCCAAGTTTTGTGAAACTAAACTTACCTTTAATTGTTTTGCGTTAGTTGTTAATTGATTAAATTCAGTTAAATCAACTTCGAAAATATCAGGGGCGCTTGTTCCTGTAAGTGAAGTGGGGAAATAACCTACAAAAGCTTGTTCGTATTTGGGATTAACACTTGAAAAATCTATAATCTTAATAGGATCAAATGTTGAAACAAGTGTAATGGGATCAAATGTTGAAATTAATTTTTGTAACCCATATTCTTCGTTGGCCTTAAGACTACAATTAATTGTGACTGTTCCCACATATAGAGAGCTCGCTGTTGGCGTAAGAGTAATACCGTTCGGAAATCCTTCATTTTCTTTATCACACGAATTAAAAAATGAACCAACATAAGCACCCGGACAAAAAGAGTTTTGTACGTTTCCAAAATGAGCAGGGAGAGAACTTAAATTTTTTATCGGTGAATTATAAAGATAATAAGTATCATTGAGCGGTAGTCCCTTAATCTCAAAATACCCACCCTCTAGAGATATCGTTGACACAGACTCTCCCGTATTTCGGGAGATGGCCTGAACATGTGAGCCAATCACTCCTACGTTTCGGCCACCTTTTATGTAACCATAAATCGTGCCAGAGATAGGGCCATATTTACTAATAACTGCGGCCTTATCATCTAACGACAACGTATTCTGTCCCGAAAAGGCGGAATAGAACATTGTTGAATCTAAAACCTCAGAGTGAGATAGACCTAAAAAATGTCCTAACTCATGACTAACTACATCGCCTAGAAAAACCGAGTTCCCTGAATAATGTCCTGAGGTGCTCTTAAACAAATAATTATCATTAAGAAAAATATTTGCTTTTATTATTTCTCCATCAGAATCATAACTGATTTCAGTTATTCCAATTACTGCTGAACCATAGGCACTAAAATTGTTAGTAAACTGAATCGTATTATCAGTAACCGAGGTAGAAAAGATACTTGTGCCAGAAGCTGAGTTCCATTGATTAATAGAGTTCTGAACAATAGACTGTGCGGTTGCTGTACTCATATCGGATGTTGTTAAATCTAAATGTATCGGAATGGATGATGATGCCCAGAAGAAAGGAGACCCTTGCGAGGTTAGTGACGATTGATGAGCAAAAGCCAAACCATAGAATAGGTATAGTCCGAATAAAAAATGCATTTCAATCCATTGAATGCGTTTAGGTCACTTTGATCTGTGTTGTCTAAAAAATCTAAAAAGACCACCCAGTAAAGCAAATGTGACAACAAGCCAAAAAGTACTTAAACTCGGCATGTTTGAACTATTTTCTCTTTCTTCCACTTTCGAAGCAAGAGTACGGTTTTTTCCCTCTACAACTGATGCTGGCATACGATCCAGTTCAGGGATGGGTTCATATGGTATATCCACAACCTTAAGATTGTGACCTTTGATTTTTTTAATGGTTTTTTCAAAATCCTCCAGCCTCATTTGGCTTACTCGTACATCAGATGGGAAAAGGGTATTAATCAAAAGAGTCTCTTTTCCAAAATTAATGAGCTTAAAAGTCCCTAAACCAAGATTAAGACCCCAATACCTACTATCAATGGACTTTATTAAAAGTACGACTTTTTCACCACTCATGAATTCTGGAACACCCTCAATTCGAACATTCTCATCTTCAACCTGACCTCCAGGATAATGAATAATGACTTCGTCTTGTCCAAAAAGCTCTGACTGAAGGCCAAACTCTTTATTCATTTTAAAAATCATTTGAGTTGCAAGCATACCATTTTCAAGTTTTATTGATTTTTTCTTAAGAAAATGTCCAATAATGATGCCTTCAGATTCCTGCACTTGTTCAGCAATGCTTTGAACCTTAAATGTCGCCGCCGATAATGTCAGTGACATGAAAGCACATATAAAAAGTTGTAGTAGACTCACTTACTCTCCTTTAAACCTTAACAGACTTGTCGGTTATTAAAGAAGAAGACTTGAGCTTTTAAGTCAGAAGAATGGTTTTAATCTCTTTATTGATAAATTCCATTTTCCAAGTGGCCAAGTGTTTGAAACAAGGAGAGGAGTCTATAACAATAACAGTGTTATTTAGTTTGGTTATATCTAATAAAAAAACGCCAAGAAGTTTTAACTCTTTCTCAGAAAGGCCAAATGAAATGTTTTCAAAAATCAAAATAGAGTTCTGAACGTTTTTCAACAGTCTCGAAAGTAAATAAATTCTCTGCTTTTCCCCACCAGAAAGTGAGGTGAGGGAGCGATCAAGAGATAAGTAGTCTAGATTTAGAATTTTTAAGTATTCCCAAACTCGACGAAACTTTGGGGTTAGATCTATTTTTTCTAATACCTGACTCAATGGTAAATGATAGGCTTCTGCTACTGTCATTTTACCATCTGAAATATTTGCATAGATGGGTTTAATCTTTAAACCTTTGCAGTCCTCACATTCAAGTACAATATCCTCAAGATATTGCATTTCAATCGTTAGAACCCCTTTTCCCTCACAACGTGGACACATACCAAGTTCAGAATTTGGTGAAAGATGCCCCTCTTTAATATTCAGACTTCTTGCAATAGGAGTTTTTAAAAAATGTTTTCGAATGGAACCCGCGAGTTCTGTAATCGTTCCAACAGATGATCGAGATGTGAAACGATTAAGATCTGAGGAAATTACGATGATGTCTTCGAACTTGTGAGGCATTTCTACTGAATTAACTGAAAATTCATCATCATCCAAAACAGATCCATGAATTTTCTGATGAATCGAATTGGCCATCACTCGAATAAGACAAGCTGTTTTCCCTGTGCCAGAAGAACCTGTCACCCATGTGAGTTCATGAATGGGAACTTTAAAATCAGGATAAGTCTTCCCAAAGATTTGAGCTCCTGAAACATCTATTGTTTCCTGATTTTTAGAAACTAATTTTTTTACATCCCAGCTAATATTCTCTTTTGACTTAAAAAATATTTTGGGTGAACCCTCAAATATTAATTCACCTCCAGCCTTACCTGAACCAGGCCCCATAACAACAAGATGATCCGAAGCTTTTTGAAGCTGTTCAGAGTGATCAATCAGAATCACAGTATTACCCTGATTTATGATAAGCCGTAATCCTTCTAACAGTTTTTCCAATTCATTTTTTGCGAGACCGACACTTGGTTCATCTAGAATAAAAAGGCTATCTGTGCCCTTAAAGGATAAATATTTTATCAATAATAAACGCTGATATTCTCCCGCAGAGAGGGTTTTCGCTTTTCGAAGAAGAGAAAGATGATTGAGCCCCATCTCCATGGCCATATTAAGTTTTTCGCAAATGTCTGCAAAAAGTCTTTTTTCATGTGAGCTTGATAAAGATTCTTTTTTACAAAATAAGGGATACGCTTGGTGCACGGTCAGAGACATCACATCTTTAAGTCCCCAGTTTTTCCCATCTAACATGAGTTTAAAATGATGGATATTTTTATTAAGTCTGGACGAATGACATATCAAACATGGCTCTTCTCTTTGAAGTTTTCGAATATATATTCGAACTGAAGGTTTATACTTTTTGCTCTCAAGATACTTTTTTAAATCTGTATATCCAGGGTAACTTCCTGCCCCTTCATTCAAAACCTTAAAAAAATCTTCAGGGAGTTTTTTAATTGGTATATCTATAGATATCTTTTTCTTTTTAAGATATTTAAGAAGCTCTTCATATGCATCTTGAAAAGGTCCATAGTTTAAGAGTTTGAGACCGCCTTCCCGAATCGTAAGTTCTTTATTAATAATTTTTTTATCGTCATAAATAAGATTTGCACCATATCCATTACAATTAGGACATGCACCAAGTGCACTATAAGGAGAAAATGCACTCACCGACATCGCAGGGATAGATTCAAATTCGCAATGAGCACATGTCTTTTCAAAATGAAAACGTAATGGCTGAGGTTTTTTTAGTCCTGGTCCCCATACATGATAATTGAGATTAAACTTATCTAACTTAAGATCAATCCATTTTTTATCAACTGTAACGAGGCTCTCTTTTTTGAAACGAAAAACCTCCCAGAACTCATCTTCTTGATTGAACTCATTCATCTCTTTTTTTATTATTGAATAAGATCTTGGAGGAAAAAAACTATCTCCAAAAACTCTTTGATATTCATTCAAACTCAAAAGAACTGTATAAACTCCGTTATCATTACGAGGCAGTTGCTCCGCAAATTGTGAGGATATTGAGCGAACTGTAAGTTCACACTCATGTTTGGGACATAACTCTTTGGCAAAGGAGAAAAATAAATTCTGTAATGAATCTGTAAGCCTCATGACATCTGAAACGACTGTCCTTGCTCCAACGACTGGATTAATCTGTGGTAATCCAAAGACTGGTAATACGGGAAAAATTCGATCAACATCAACAGCTGCTGGTCGGTCGGTAAAGAACTTCATGGAGTTAGGGAATGAATTAACAAATCTTCTTTTTGATTCCGTTAAAATAGTATGAAAGGCCAAGGATGTTTTACCAGACCCAGATGGACCAGCAAAACAAACAAGCTTCCGAAGGGGAATATCCAAGTCTATGTTTTTTAAATTATGGACTCTTGCACCACGAATCTCGATCACGCCAACATTGTGTTTTTCCATAAACATCCTTACCATTTCTTATTAGAATTAATCTAAAAACAATTGCTCAACAAGCATGGCAAACACATCTAAATTCTACCTCTTCAAGTTTAAATTCTGCTCTTAAATACGTGCAGAGAAGCGAAGCTTTTCAAAGGCGCACTTCGGCCACGACTTTGCTTGAAAATGTGGTCAATTTCCGATGTGGATGAGAGCTAAAATATTTGAATGGCATAAAACGAAAAAACCCACTCTTTCGAGTGGGTTCTGTAGATTTCTATAAAGGTAATTCTTAAAATTAACGTTTAGAGAACTGGTAAGACTTACGAGCACCAGATTTCCCTGGTTTCTTACGCTCAACTTTTCTTGAGTCACGAGTAAGAAATCCAGCTTCTTTCAATTCTGCACGAGAAGTTGGCGTCAGTTTAAGAAGTGCGCGAGCAATTCCAAGACGAATTGCACCAGCTTGACCTGTAGTACCTCCGCCCTTAACGTTGATTTTGAAATCATAGTTTTCGTTTGCTTTGAGAAGATTCAAAGGTTGGAAAACAATGTAACGAGAAGTTGCTTTAGGGAAATAATTAGCAACATCACGTGCGTTGATAAGAATTTTTCCAGTACCACGAGATACATAAATTCGTGCTACGGCAGACTTACGTCGACCAATAGTGTGAAGATCATAAGATTTAGCTTTGCTCATATGATATTTCCTTTAATTACGCTTGAATTGTTAAAACTTCAGGTTTCTGAGCTTCATGTGTATGAGTTGGCCCAACGAAAACCTTAAGTTTTGTGAATTGCGAACGACCTAGAGTGTTTTTACCAAGCATACCGCGAACTGCTTCTTCAACGATCGCAGTTGGATTCTTAGTAAGCTGCTCTTTAGCTGTACGCTTTTTAATCCCACCGATATGATTTGTATGCCAGTGATATTCCTTAGCATCCCATTTCTTACCAGTGAATTTTACTTTCTCTGCATTTACAACAATAACAAAATCGCCAGCATCATTGTGAGTAGTGAAAGTAGGCTTGTGTTTACCACGAAGAATTCTTGCAATCTCAGATGCCATGCGACCCACAACCATATCTGTTGCGTCTACAACGAACCACTTTTTGTTAGCCATTTCGGCTTTAGTGATTGTGTACGAACTTTGCTTGATCATAATCAACCTTCCATTAATAAAATAAAATTTGAACCCTTATAGGAACTATGCGGCCATACGTCAAGAGAACAGTGTTATCACCTTCTAAGTTGTGATCACAAAATTCGTCGGGCGACTTTTAAAATGCGGGGGATTAAAAGAAGCCAATTGACACATGGAAGCGTCCAGGGTCCTCTAACCTACCATTAACATCTTTCTTTCTCAAGAGTTTTATCCCGTAGTCAAAGTCAAGAGTTCCGACCGGAGTTAAAATCTTAAAGGTTACACCAACTGAGTCCCTGAGATCCCCAATGTTAATACGATCAACAAACACGCGGCCAGCATCATAAAAGACGCCGGTCATAAACTTATCATTAATAAAGTAGCGGGGCTCTAGCTTAAAATTAGTAACATACGCTCGCTCTTGCACCCGAATTTTAGAAATATCCTTATTGCCTTTAACGACGTTGGCCTCCTCATCGGTAAAACCTCGGATAATATCCATCCCTGAAAGTCGAAAAACCTTAATATTAGGAATATAGCCCTTCGTTTTTTTAACCCCATCGTCAATAATGGAGTTACCTTCAGAATCTTCCAAACGTTCACGTGCCAAGTTTTCTTGAACACCACCCACCATAGAAAGAGCAACTGTTCCGTTTTTAAAAGGAATATAAAACCTATTTCTAGAAATAAGCTTGTAATAATTGATAGTTAGGTCTGGATTGTCCTGGGATAGGAAATACGGATTAGCAAACTCGGTTGATAAGTTAAACATGGCACCTTTAACTGGTAAAACTCGGCTATTTCTCAAGTCCCACGAGACTCCAGGTGTAAACGCTCCGATCTTAAACTGCCCATTATCACGGGCCTGAGTAGCATCAAACTGGGTGATTGTTTCATACTGATACCTAAGAGATGTAGAAAGAGTCCTGCTTATATATTTGGTCAAAGTATGGTTCCATCTCAAAATATCTGCATCAAAAGCAAAAAATCTTTTTCGAAGAAGTGAGAGACCTGAGCCATAATCCATCTCAGACTCAAAAACATTTTCTTGGGCATAGTTGATGGAAGCGTTGTATTCCAATAGTGCTTTATGCTCTTTTCTGCGACGAGCGTCAAAAGTCTGATAATTAAGACGTTGGTTAACCTGTCCCTTTAAAATCAAAGAGCGATTCATACCACCAATATTTAAGTATGAAACTGTTCCAGAAAGTTTAAGTCCTAAATCCGTTCTATAACCCGGGGCCAGTTCCAGCAAACCAAATTCTCGTTCTGTCAGTTTAATGATCAGATCAGTAGAAGCGTTATGAGATGTATGACGAAGGGGCTGTACACTGACCGTATTAAATAAACCTGTAGCAGAAAGGTTTGATTCAATTTCTTTTGTTTTAGAAGGAGTAATAAACTCCCCCTCTTTAAGAGTTATTTTTCGTAGGAGGGCCTTTTTTCGAGTTTTATTGTTTCCCATGAAGATGACTCGATTAAGTTTAACCTCTGGACCAGCCACAATATTAAATTGAATATATACATCACTGCCCGATTTGGAATAACGAACTAAGGAATCTTCATTTGCATTTGTTACCTCTGCAAAATAATAACCACTTTCTTGTAAAGCGTTTGTTACAACTTTTAAATCTTCACTCAGAGCAATTGGGTTAAAGGCTTGGTCTTCTTTATTTTCGATCATTGCAAGAATTTTGTCAGTAAATCCCTCTGGCAACCCCGTGAACTCAATGGAGCGAACCATGGCACGCTGTCCCTCACTAATGTTATATTCTACTTTGGCCTTGTTCCTTCCTTCATCAAAAGATGTTAGTGGACCTTTTATGCGGACTTGGACAAATCCGTTTTTAATATATTTTGATTTAAGAAAATCAGCAAAATAATTTAAAAAATCTTCATCGTAATAATTGATTGAGGCTAACTCAAAAGCCTCCTTTTGAAACATTCGTTTTATTTTATTGGCATGAAAATAAAGACTCCCAGTGAAAGCAACACTCGTAATTCTTGTTTTAACATTTTCAATCAATTCAATTCGATAAAGATGAATTTCCTCACCGAATTTGTTATTAAACTTAGATGGAGTTATTTTTACCTCAACGTTTAAAAGTGCCAACTTTTTATAGTGGTCTTTAATAGCTTGCCGAATGGTCCCTTCTGGCAGTAATCGTTTATATTTATGAAACAGATCAATCACAAGTGTATGGATGATGTCTTCTCTTTCTCTTTTTATGTTTTTAAAATCAAATGCAAACAAGGTGTCATTCGTTACATTAATACTCAGTGTGACTCTATAACCCTTTACGACAGGTTTAAAATCCAAGTTCATAAGATAATATCCATAGGAGAATAACTCTTTTTGGGCATCATCCAACAAAATTTTAAATTTATTTTGATCAAAAGGTTTATTATAAAGAGTTAAAAACTTTTTTCTCAAATGTTCTTTTACAAACTTGGAATTACTATTGGTTCTGATTGTTTTAAAAATTGTTGGCTTACCTAAAGTGATAACGACATTAATGACCTTCTGACCATCTCTATCCAACACTTCAAGCTGATGAGAGTTTTCTGGGAATCCTAGATTTTCTAATCGTTTCTGAAGGTGACTTATGGAATCGTCAATTTTCTGTTGTTCAAAAAACTCGCCTTCTCGTACTGAAATGAGTTGAGAAGGATCTATTTCTAAATTCTTATCGGTAAAACCAACATTTACTTCTAACACAACCGGCTTAAGAGTAAATTTCACATAAAGATTATTTACTCCGTTTTCTTCCACTAGTTTATAAGAAAATGTTTCATAACCACCATCAGAAGCGAGGACTTTTAATGTGCTTTTTAAGTGAAGTAAGCTGCGGTACTCACCAGACAAGTTTAAAAATCTCGCTTCACGCTGTGGACAACTTTCTGATCCGGCACAATCAGCAACAACGGATTTTAGCACTAGGTCTTCAGCTGCACCTATTGTAGAAAATAATGATAGAAAAAAAAGGATGATCATCTTCATTTGAAGGTCCACCTAAATTTCACATCACCACCAATGGAATTATCAATGATATCTTCTTCTCCATCTACATTGGTTCTTATTTCGTAAATACCCTCAAGTTGCACTTTTTTACTTACGCTATAATTTAGATTCATACTCTGCCGTTGGCCAATTGTACCACCCATAGTACTTGAGACTGATAGACTCAGGGCCTCGTCCAACCGTTTTTTAAGTTCAATTTTAGTAGCAGACCTTGAAATTCCTTGACCATCTTGGCTGCGGCCACTGATTAAGCTGTCTCGGCGTGACTGCTCAACCACTGTTCCAAGGTTAAGTTGTAATCCAAATTGCTTATTTAAAATATCAGTAATCTTAAATCTATCAAAAACAAACGAACCCACTCCTACCTGAGTTAAGTTTTGTTGTTCATTTTGAGAAAGGGTTCCTTGAATTTCATCGGTATAACCAAATGCAATCAGAGAGAGAATTGAGTTTCTTGGAAGAGATGGATCTGAAGTCAGATCCATACTGATACGCTCTAAATCCCCGTAGGCCTTGAGGTTAATCTTATAAGCAGAAATATAAGTCAGGGCCTGAATATCAAAGTCTGGATTTGCAATATCCTTTTTAGGTGAAAAACTTATGTCTGCTGTAGTTAAAAGATATTCATTACTCTTAAAAAATACTCGAGAAGAATTCACTGGTGCATACAATCTTCCGTCTGCTCTAGGCCTTGAAGGATGCCCAGTTAAACCCATTTCACCTTTCAGGGCCACATCCATCAGGGAATTAGTAATTCTCACTGGATTTTCGGCTTTAACCGTTACTGAAAGATTAATCAATTTATCGATGGGAGATTCTTGGTTCTTAGGTAAAAATCTTACCTGATTCAACCCTGAAGACTTCCCCGAGAATTCATTTAATTCATTTACAATTTGCCCCTTATTTAAAACCAACTGACCACTTAAAGTATACGGAAGATCATTTCCAAGAATAATTCCGTCACCAGAAACGTTAACAGAAGATTTACCTAATATCGGTATTTCGGCCTTATCAAATGTGTACTTGATATTTACATCCGGAACTCCTCCATCAAAAAAGACGTCACCCCTTAAAGCAAGCTCTCCAGCATCCATAGAGGTTTTTATATCTTGAATCATAAGCCGGTTTCTTAAAAACTCTAAAGAGTAAGACAAATCAGTGATCGGGAATGGTAGTCCATCAACAGAAAAGTTTAATTTTGTCGCCTTTGAACTTCCAGAGAAGATATAGTCTCCACCTTTACCGTCAATCTTAATAATATTCCGAATAAAACCTTCAGAGGATAAAAGCGGAGAAATCATGATGTCTAAAATCTTTGAATTAAAATGTATTTCATGGATCAAAGAAACATTTTGACCAAAAACTCCATTACCGCTACCAAGAAGATAAAGATCAGGCTCACGTATATTTAAATTCCATTTTTTAACTTTACTATCTTCTACAATAATCTCTGCATCTTCGTTTTCATAATTGATGCTGAAATCCCGATGGTTAAATTGAAGTTTTTTTAAATTACCTCTTAAATCAAGATGCTTAAAATCAGTTAGGAATCTGCTATCTAAATTTGCCCTTAAAGACCCCGTAAATTCTTCTGCATCTAAATGTTGCCCAAAAAATGCCACCGCAAAAGGTTTGATATCAGGGGCCTCAATGTCCAACTTCACTTTTGACATTTTTTTATTATCAAAAGAAATATCAAAATCAGTTTCAAGAATACGACCTAAGAGATTAGCTTTTCCGTAAACCCTACGAGGCATAACCCCTAAATGAATTTTGGAATCTTCAAATTTATACGATTGGGCTTCTGAATTTGTAAGGGTACTATCAATATTTACAAGATAATCAGTTGTTGTGCCATCTCCCGACATTGTCCCTGAAAATATTCCATCAAAATTAAGATTGATTTTTTTACTAAGATTAAATGAGGAAATTTCTATATTATCCCACTTATAGTCTAATTTTAAACGTCTTGTAGGTAATACGCTTGAGAAGGTACCATGAATCTGACCTTTCCCTTTTTCCGCAAAAAAGTTATTAATACTAACTGTTTCATTCTGATAGCTTAGATTCATTGAACCAGATGAAATATTTTCTCCATAGGCATTAAGATCAGTAAACACAATGTCTGATTTTACTTTTAATTGTTTCAGATTGGCCTTCCCGAAAATATTGGTATCGAAATCGGCAGTTAAATCTAGATCCTCAGGTAAAAAATCCATTTTTGAAATGATGGGAGCTAAAATTCTTGAGATGTCGGAATAACTAGCTCGTTTTGCAGTAATTCCTAGAGCGATATCTAAATCATCATAACTCACAACTCCATTACCATTAAGTTCGGTAACTCCGACTCTGGATTCCATATTTCCAATAACAACTTTAGAGTCCTTTAAATAAATACTTAAATCTTTTTTAGTTTCATCTAACTCAAAACCCAAAATTTCAAACCCTTTGGTTTGCCCTTTAAGGTTAATTACGACATCTGTTAAAGGGCCTGATACATCAAGACTGAGTACACCAACACCTTTCACATCCAGATTTGCAATATTTCCAAAATCTTCTAGATCAATTTTAGAATTAGGCGCTGTAAATTTAACTTGCTTTTTATTAACAAATCCTTGCAAGTCTAACATTGAATGGGGCAACTCAATTCCTGCACTTAGTTGAAACTCTCCATTAACATATGAGAAATCTGTATTTTTAAGTTTAGCAATTTTCGCCATGACCACTTTGAAGTTTTTTTCACCAACAACTAAACCAAGATCATGGGCAACAAATCCATCTTTAAGTTTAAAGAAGAGATTCCCTTCATCATAACTAAATCTAAGATCCCCTGTGAGTCGTCCTTTCACTACTTCAAATGTTGGGCCTAGAATTCGAATTGCATTATTTAAATCGATATTCTCACCTCTAACCTCTAATGGCTCGTGGAGATATTGTTTATTATTGAAATTGACGATCTCAACAGGACTAAGAAGTTTTAACTTTTGCTCATTATAAGAAAAGTTTAAAACATTTAAGTTAAGTTTATTTGCCACAAATTCCAAAGAAGCATCTATGTTATCTGCATATGCAAAATTTGATCGTAGCTCCTTTATAGAAACTTCTGCCTTTCCATTAATTTTTTTATCTTTAATCTGAATGCCGAAATTAACATGGCCTATACCTTTCTTGAACTGAAGATACTCATGAGTTTTAATCGTATCGTTAATGTTTTTAAGATGAACTTGTGAGTCACCTTCGATATCGACTTCAGCTAATTTTAGTTTTGGATAGTTTAGGACCTTTCCCTTCACATTTAAATAGTGAACATCATGCTGAAGTTTTAGACGTTGTATCGAAATGTCCTTTTTTCCGATTTCAACATCGCCCCAAACTTCATCAAGGATCAAAGGATTCTCAGCACTCGGCTTTAAGTTCGAAAGATGAAATCTTGTCATAAAATTTTCATCTTTTTTAAAAATCTTAAGTCTTCTAATCGTGGCTATATTATGATTAGCAAATATATGAGAATTTTCAACCAAAAGAGAGTCCACTCTAACGGGAGACTCTTCAGTAATATCAAAAACTTTATGAATGATTTTTTCATCAATCTCAGTTAATGGATCATCGTTTCCTGGAAAAACATATTCGACAAAAGAATCCGCAATGCGTATCTCACCAAAAGTTAATTTCTTTTCTTCAAATTCAATTAAACTGATATAAAACCCTAGTTTTCCAAACTCGGCACTGAAAGATTCTTTATCAGAAAACTTTTTACTCACTGAAACACGATTAAGTTCAAGTCCTGGCGGGAACAAAGTTAAATCCACACTTTTGATACCGACACTCATTGCCGTTTTACGGATTGTTAAATCTGTAATGACTTTTGTTGCAAGCCGACCAAACGATCTTGTTTGAACGAAATAAATAAGAGCAATCGCACTCGACGCCAAGATAAAAATGAATGCGGCCAAGACACTCTTAAACCTCATTTAGCTTCTCAAACTTTTCTTTGGCCAAGCGATATTTAGAATCAACAGAAAGAATTTTTTTAAAAATCTCTTTTGCTTGAGAATTGTTTTTAAGTTTTAGGTAGATCTCTGCCTGTGTATATAAGAACGAAAGAATATCATCTGTATTTTTGGCACGCTTTAGTGCTTCCATTGTTGTATCTAATGCGGCCCTGTAATCTTGCAACTGTATTTGGCCTGTAATTTTCAAGTAACTGGCATTAAGATAGATCACATCATCATTCAAGGCCATTCCCTTGACCATCTCGGCAGCTTTTACGGCGGCCCTTGGATAATCCGATTCAAGAAAACTAACAGCTATTTCCATTAGATCTTGAGCTGTATTATTTTGATGTTTAAGAACGTTAATAAAATGATCCTCCACTTCATCGGTATTATCTCGTACAAAAGTGCTAGCTTCCTCTTCCTTCGAATTTTCTTCCAACGTGAGGTCCATCTCTTCAAGTGGAGCCTTGTTTTTTTTCACTGAAACATTCTTTGAAATAAAAAGATATTTTTTTAGATGACTGTAGTACTTATCAAAATATACATAACTATAAGCTTCATTGTTTTTAATCTCGTTTGCATAGTCCTGGGCCAGTTCACCCAACTCTAACAAGTCTAGAAGTTTGAGGATTTGGGCTTGAAATTTAACATCATCGATATAAATAATTAATTCGATGATTTTTTTATAGTCTTTTTTTTCTTTAATTCCATCTAGATATATCTGACAAAAATTAAGATACATTTCAAGATAGCCCCGTTCTTTCTGGGTTCTCAGAACTTCATATAGAGAATATATTTTTCCTTTGGTTCCCTTCGGGGATGATTTTTCAACACAAGACTGAATTAGATCATGGATAATGATTTCAGCTTTATCAAAATCGTTTAAAAGAAGAATCAAAGAAAGACGCTGCAACTTTAATTGAAAATCATCTTTGAAGTATTTTTCAATATGAGCATTTACGTTCTCTGAAAGAAGAGGGATCTGCGCTTCATACAAAAACACTTGGTATTCCGAAATCAATTTATACAACTCTTCTGTATGACCTTTCATTTCCGCTATCTTGATCTTAAAGCCTTGAATCCTACGGTAACTTTTCAAAAGCTCTTCACCCTTTACTTTTTTTAACAAAACCTCAGCTCTGTTTAAATCTGAATTCATAAAAATTTCTGCAACTTCAAGATTTAGCCCAACTGGTGGATTTTTATTCTGAAGAGTAAGGATGTCTAAATAGAGGGGTAATACCTCAACCCGAGATAATACTTGAAGAGAAAGCTGTCGCTCAGCTTCGACTTGTGCTTCTAATAATTTTCCATCGGCCATCATTTGCCGAATAACTGTAATTGGCTCTGCCATGCCCCTTCCTGTGGCACATTAAACACTTAATTTTATTATACTTTTAAATCAATTTTTTGGTTAAATAATTGGTCGAAAATGTGCTTGAAACGAAGTCCGGATCGTCTAAAATTTCTTTGTGTAAATTCAAGTTTGTTTGAATTCCACTCACTACGGTTTCATTTAAAACACGTTTTGCTCGGGTAATGCAATTAGCGCGATTATCAGACTGAACAATGATTTTTGAAATCATTGAATCATAGTAAGGTGGTACAGTATAACCGGTATAAATATAGTCGTCTGTTCTCACCCCAATACCACCCGGACGATGATAGTGAGTGATGTGACCGGGAGAAGGAAGCCCAGTTCTTGGATCTTCTGCATTAATCCTAAATTCCATAACATGATTACGGAAAATGATATCGGATTGTTTAAATCGACTTTGATCACCTTGAGCATGACGAATTTGCTCTGCAATCAAATCAATTCCTGTTCGACCTTCAGTTACAGGATGTTCTACTTGAATACGGGTATTCATTTCCATGAAATAAAATTTTTCCGTGTCTTGATCATATAGAAACTCAACAGTTCCAACAGAATCATAATCAACAAACTTAGCGAGCCTCACTGCAGCAGTGCAGATTTCTTCACGAATTTTTGGAGTTAGAACAGGAGAAGGGGCCTCTTCCAAAATCTTCTGGAATCTTCTTTGAATCGTGCAATCTCGTTCACCTAAATGAATAACACTTCCATGTTGATCAGCAAGGATTTGCACCTCAATGTGACGAGGATTTTCGATGTATTTTTCAATAAACAATGTTCCATCACCAAAGGCTGCCTTTGCTTCTTCTTGAAGTCGGGCCAAAGCAGGAAACAACTCATCAAAGTTATTAATACGTTTCATTCCACGTCCACCGCCACCAGCAGAAGCTTTGATAAGAACAGGAAAACCCATTTTCTCAACAGACTTTTTAATGTCGGCATCAGATGTTTCTTTAACGTAAATAGGCTCTAGAGTTGGTACCTTTGCTTTTTTAGCTGTTAGTTTTGATTCAATTTTATCGCCCATGGATTGAATGCATTTCACACTCGGTCCAATAAAAGTAAGTCCCCACTTTGCACACATATCTGCAAATCCCTCATTTTCAGAGAGGAAACCATAACCGGGATGAATGGCGTCTGCACCAGTGATATCGGCCGCTGATAAAATTTGAGGAATGTTTAAGTATGAAAGGGATGCTTTTGCAGGACCAACACAAACCGATTCATCGGCCATTTTAACATGAAGAGAATCTTCGTCAGCCGTTGAATGAACGCTAACAGTTTCAATACCCAACTCTTTACAACTTCTGATCACACGTATCGCGATTTCTCCACGGTTGGCGATCAGAACTTTCTTAAATTTTTTTATTTGAGGCTTCATTAATTAGGTTTAATTTTAAAAAGCGATTGTCCAAACTCAACCAAACTTTCGTTATCAACTGAAATCTCAACAATTTCCCCTGCAACGTCCGCGTCAATTTCATTCATGATTTTCATGGCCTCTAACACACAAAGGGTCTGACCAACTTTGACCTTGTCGCCTACTTTTACGTAGATTGCTTTACCTGGACCAGGAGAAGTATAAAAAGTTCCAACAAATGGTGATTTAATAACATGCAGACCAACATCTGAGTTTGTCATTTTCGCAGTGATCGATACCGATGGAGTAACGGGAGCTGAATGATAATTAACCATGGGTTGAGCATGATGAGTTGGAGCGGAACCACTTACGAAGCTTACAGAAACTTTATAATCCTTGCCCTCAACTTTAAGTTCAGCAACACCTTCATCTTTTGCAACTTTTACGATTTCTCTTAGTGTATCTAAATTCATAACTACACCTTAGCGCGTTCGATATAATCACCAGTACGTGTATCAATCTTAAGTGTCTCGCCTTCTTTAATGAATAATGGAACATTCACTTGCAAACCTGTTTCAAGCACAGCCTTCTTATTACCACCAGTAGCAGTGTCTCCACGCATACCTGGGTCAGTTGTCACAACCTTAAGATTGATGAAGTTTGGAAGTTCGATAGAGATTGGACGACCATTATAATAAAGGATGAAAACTTTAATACCTTCTTGAAGATAAAACTTATTTTCTCCAACCTGGTCGTGAGAGAGATGAACCATTTCAAATGAAGTCTGATCCATGAAATTATAACCATCGATATCACCGTAGTTAAATTCCATTTCTTTTTCTTCCATATCTGGCTTACCAACAGTTTCAACGCCTGCCTTGAAAGTTCTTTCGATCGTTTGGTTTGTTTCTAAGTTTCTGATTCTTGTTCTAACGAATGCAGAACCTTTACCTGGATTCACGTGTTGAAAATCAACGATGATCCATGGTTTGCCCTCGATCTCAATTTTAAGACCTTTTCTAAAATCCGTAGTTTGATACATAGGAGTATTCCTTTAATGGAGCTGCGACAATATCGCGACGTAATAACTCTGTTTTCCGAGTCCGCTCATTATGGCCGTAGCGGCTTTTGCCGTCAACAGCGTATGGCGGAACTCCTCGCGACGATAAAGTTGGCTAAGATGGACTTCAATTATTGGAATTTTAAGGATTTTCAGAGCGTCATGAATGACAACACTGGTATGAGAATATCCTCCGGGATTTATTACAAGAGCGTCAAAATGTTCTGTGAAGGCCCTCTGAATACGGCCAACAATTTCTCCTTCCACATTAGACTGGAACCATTCAATACTAGCTTTTCCTATCAGTTTTTCATCAGTCCATTTTGAAATTTCATCTAGTGTATCGTGCCCATAAACTTCTGGTTCACGTAAACCTAGCATATTAAGATTAGGTCCGTTGATAATCAAAATTTTTTTCATAACATTACCGGTGTTGAAGTGACTTTTCTTTTATAGCACCTAAAAAATGCCCGAAAGTTTGCTGGATTTTTAATTCTTTAGGAGACTTTGTTTTCACTTGGGTTTCAATGATTTGAATTAGTTCATCATGCCCCTCATCCCCACTCTCTACAAAGTTAGGACGATCTAAATCTTTCATCTTCATGACATAGGTCATTTTTTTAAGTGAAGCCTCGTCGTGCGGATTGAGTTCTAAGATTTTATTCAAGAGCTCAATAGCCTTATCAAAATATTTTTGAGAGCAATAAAGATCAATCAGAGTATGAGAAACAATGGGAGCTGATGGTGTTAATTCTTGGCCATTTACTTCCTCAATATCACCTTCTTCTTCAAATTCATCAGCGTAATAATCATCTTCAAGACTTCGTTCTGTTATCTTTTCATTTCTAAGAATGGGATGATCACCAAAACCAGATTTTTTCATGACCCAATCATCATCCGCGACTATTTTTTTTGGTTCGGGAACGGTGACCTCATCTAAGTCCGGACGATTAAAATCCACCTGCACCCAATCATCATCCAGACCATGCGGAATTTGAGAAGCTGCCATATCCGGGGCTTTAACTAATTGATCCAAACTCAATTTTTTATGGCCCACCAGCAAATCATCTTCTAGCTTTTTTACTTGTTCAGCAAAAAATCGATCTTTAGGATTCATAAATAGGAGATATTTATAAGTTTCTAAGGCCTCATCCAAATAGCCTAAATGAAGGCAAGAAAGAGCAAAAACCTTTTGCAAAGAAATGTTATCGGCATTCTGGCCTATAATGGGACGTAGAGTATTATAAGTAAGCTCATACTTTTCTTGGTCATAATAACAATTGGCCAACACAATATACCCTAAGGTGTACTGAGGATTATGACGTAATCCTTCTTTTAAAATCTTGTAGGCATCATCCAACATACCCAATCTACGAAAAGATTCCGCCAATGGTGCGAACACCTTTGATCGTGGATTTTTTTTATACATGCCGAAATATTTGGCCAATAAGGCCGATTGATTTTTCTTAACCGTCACAAGTTAACCTACTTATATTTCTGTCGACGACGAATTAGGTTTTGCCGCCTGCCTATCCGACATACCAGCTTCTTCTTGATTCATAATCCTTGGGGTCATGAAGATAATCAACTCGTTTTTTGTAGTATCTGGCGCGTATGGACTCTTAAAGAGCCATCCTACCAATGGTAAATCCTTTAAAAATGGAACTCCAGAGCGAGTTTCAAGTGTAGAGGTCTGATAAAGACCACCAATAACTACAGTTGAACCGTTATCCACTAATACGTTAGTCGTAACGTTACGACGAGTAATGTTAGGCGGAGCATCGGCAGTCGGTCTAGTACCAAAAGCAGATTTAGAAAGGTTAATGTCCATTGAAATCGCCCCATCATTGGTTACTTGTGGGGTTACTCGCAGAGTTAAGTCAGCTTGAACGTTTTGAAAAGTTGCAGCAGCAGGTTGGTTACCTGTGGCAAGTTGCTGAACCCTGAAACTAGTTTGTTCGGCACTTGAAATCGTCGCGGCTTTCTTATTTTGAGTCACAACTTTTGGAGTCGAAATAATTCGCCCTTTAGACTCAGATTCCATTAATTGAAGATTTAAATCTAAGTTAAGTAGACGACGATAAATCCCGATGGTCATACCTAACACACCTGGCACTTCAGCCGTTGGCGCTGAACTAAAAGAGAAACCTGGACCTGAATCTACTCGCCCCGTTGTATTTACGAAAGGGTCATAACCGAAAGTAATACCTCGAGAGAGACCAATTCTTTTTGAATAACTCTCTGAGGCTTCAACAATTTTGGCCTCAATCAGAATTTGAGGTGTTTGAGTATCAAGAGTTTCAATGATCTTTTTAATTCTCTCCATAGATTCAACTGTATCAATAACAATCAAACTGTTCGTTCTTTCATCTGTCTGAAGTTTTGCACGGGTTGGAGTCAAATAATCTTTAATGATGGTTGAGATCGACCCGAGTGTTGAGTAGTTAATTAAAAAAACTCTCGTTACAAGTGGCTCAAGACCCTCTTTAAGTTGATCTGTCTTAATCTGCTCTTCGCGCTCTTTTGTTGCTGTCGAGAGAGTTTTCATAACTAAAATGTTTGAATTCTTAACTGCGACTAACTTTGATAAGCTCATGATGGTATCAAGGGCCTGGTCCCATGGAACATTTGTCAAAGTTAGGGTCAACGGTGAAGCCTTTGCCACTTCTTGATCAATAATAATGTTAAATCCTGAAGTATCCGCAATCATGTTAAGTAGATCAGGAATCGGTATATCCTTCACATTAATTGAAATTCTTTTTCCAATGTATTTTTTGGGTCCGGATAAAGTAAGATTCGTCAGGATATCTTCAACACGTGTGGATTTTGGAACATTAAGGCCAACTGTATCTTCAGTCATGTTGCCTTTAGCTGTAGCACCCTCACTATTTCTGATTTTATTTTGTGAAAAAACACCAAAACGATTTTCAATATTGAGAACAATGCTTGTTCCTTTCAGCTCTAATAGCGAACGGACATTGTCTCTCAACTGGATAGCAAAACGTACATCACTATTAGTTCCAGGCTTTTTATACCCAGAAATAAAGACAGCACTCCCAGGAAATTCCGAGGTATCAATTCCTCTGAGAAGCTTGGGTGAAACTTTTACGTTCTTGAGATCTAAAATAATTTGTTTATCTTCAGTAACGTGAAAGCGTTCTGCAAAAACATCTTTATCTGTCTCAATGACAAGTTTACTAATCTCGCCTTCTTGCACAAAATTTACATTTTTAATTTCTTGGGAGTAAGTCGTGCTTGAAATAAGGCCAGCTAAACCAATTACAAGGCATCGTGCTCTTTTCATAATTCTCATCCTTAAGAATGTACTCATTACTTAAATTGTAATTGATTATTTAGAAATAGGTATAACCGTTTCCAAATATTCTTCCTGACCGTATACGTTAATGATTTTCTCAACTAATATTATTCCCCCGGGCAAGATTGCTTTTAACTCAGCTTCATCTCTCCCGAGTTTCATACCTTCTTTGAGAATTACGACTGCTTTTTCACCTTTAAGATTCACCAACGCCCTTCTTTCTTTTCCGATAAGAACGCCAATAACCTTAATATCCTGGGGAGTGATATCTTGTACTGATGATTCTGCAATGTTGGTGTAGGAACCTTGGCCTGAAACAAAATAGCCTTGTTTTGAAGTTTTACCTTCACTCTTGGCCTGAGGGGCCTTAAATGGATCTCTCAATTCAAAAGGATTATCGATCTTGGTTTTATCCTTAAAAATATCCTTAATGTCATTTTTGATAGGGGCGGCGATGACCCCAACGTGCAAAAGAAGAATGATCAAGATTAGTTTCATGGATATTATTCCTTTCCAACTGCTTCAAAACCCCTGTCAACTTTAAAGCTCGGATTAAAACGGAAGGCCTCGATAACACCTTCGACTGTCAGTATTTGAAACTTACCCTTTTTCACATCATCAACTGCAGTAAGTTTGAGTTCTTTGATGTTATAAATTCTTGCGGCTCCACCAACTCTTTCAAGGAAAATAAGAAATTGAAGGAAAGTGCCCTTAGCTTTAATTAAATATTCTTTTGAAATATAATAAGTGTTGGTTTCTTCTTTGCCTGGATTTATGGAGGGATCCTTGATGTTTAGCAAACCCATTTCCTTATTAAAAAATGAAAGGATCTGGGAATCATTGATATCTGCAGGTAATTGTTTTTGCACACTCTCGATATTTTTGGCAACTTCTTCAACACGCAACTTAAACTCATCCGTTTTTTTTGTGGCTTCCTGAATTTCTTTCATTTTCTTTTGAGAATTTGCTATTTCAGTCTCAATACCTGAAACTTGTGACGTAATTGCCTCCAGCGCAACAACATGCTCATCGTATTGAACATAGGCCCCATAAAGCCCATATACAAGGATCATGATGTGCACATTCCCAATAAAACTATTAACTAACTCTTTCATTGATCAAACCTTCCAATAGTAAAATTGACTTCAAAGGTTTCAATTCTTTTTTTGTCCGAAGCTCTCATTGTGCTATTGGTGTTTGCGATGTTTGACTCTTTAATAAATACAGAAGACCTAAGACTGTTTACGAAATTACCAATGCTCGTATAGTCAAAAGCCTCACCCTTAACGGTCATCAGGTCATTTTTGATTGAGATTTCTTTAATCCAAAGCTCTGCAGGAATATTTTTGGCCAGATACAGAAGGATATTTGAAGGGTTTTTCTTTTCCGAAATTGCCTGTTTAACCGCGGTAAGTTTTTTGCCTAAGTTTTCTTCTTGGGCCTTAAGTTCTCTAATTTGTTTATCCAAGCCTAAAGAGTTATCAATTTTTCTCTTCAATCTTGTAAGTTCGGTTTGTTTACCCGAAACCTCAGATTGAGCGACATTTCTGCTTTCCTCCCACATATCAACAAGGAGAAGATCAGGAATATAAATGATGACAATAACAAGAAGCAAAGCTTTGATTTTAAGTTTAGAAAAATCAAATCCACCTAAATTGGATATATCAACGGGCTTTTTAGCGGTGGATAAATTTATCTTAATCATAAATTATTAGTTTTTCCTCATTGCAAGTCCAATGACCACTGAGGATATAGCTGCTAGCTGTTCTAAGTTCTGACCGATCTTTTTTTCATCAACTTTAAAAACTGAAAATGGATCAAGTCTTTCGACTGCCAATCCCGATACTACCGATAACTTATCAATAAGCCCTGGAGCTAAAGATCCTCCACCGGTAACAAAACAATAATTCACTTTTTCAGCACTGCCTTGAGTTACATAAAAATTAATATTTTTACGAACTTCTGCAATCTGCTGATCAATCTGGGCATTAATAATGTTGAGGATTTCTTCTGGAAGATTTCCTTTATCATCGACTGACGTTTTTAAATCTTCGGCTTCTTCATAACTAACACCCATCTGCCTCTGAATTTCTTCAGTGATCAAACCACCACCAACCGCAATTTCTTTAGTAAAGATGGGGCCACCACGCTTATAAACAATGATCTTTGTACTCTGAGCACCAAAATCAAGAATCAATGTACCTGTTGAGTACTCAACAATATTTTTTTTAAATATCTCTTCAAATGTATTAGATAGGGCCAAAACGTTTAAATCGATTAATTTAGCATTAATCTTCGCCTCTTTTAAAAGCAGAAGAAAACTATTAACCACATCTGTTTTGGCAGCAGCAACGATAGCATCTTTTCCACCACCTTCATTTTCTCCAATGATCGAAAAATCAATTTCCGATTCATCTGCTCCGAAGGTAATATACTGTTCAGCTTCCCACATAATGTGGTCTTCAATTTCTTCTTTTGTTCCCTCAGGCGCATTTAATCTTTTAGTCATGGTATTTGGCCCAAACAAACCAATACATGCTGTTTTAGATTTAATACCTGCTGATTTTATAGCTTCTTGTATGCCTTCGATGATTTCTGATGATTTTTGAACTTCGTCTTCAATGAGTGCTGCTTCAGATAAAGTAAAAACTCCAAATCTTTCAAGTTTGAAATTTCCCGTAGTTCCACTTAATTCACAAACCTTGATACTATGGGCGCCAAGATCCACCCCAAAGATAGTCCCTGGATTAAGTTTCGAAATAAGGTCGTCTAGCTGGTCCTTGAGTGAAACTGCCAAAGTCATCCTTGTCTTTGAGAGGTATAGTAGTGCTCCTCCATTATAATAGGATCAACTAAGAGTTATCAAGGCTTTAGTGCTTCACGCCAAGAGTTTCATTCTTTCAAAAGAAAAAAGACTGAATGTAATGTGCGTATTTAGGAAAATAGATTTGGAAAGCTGCCACCATCAAAATGGCCGGCCCAAAAGCCATTGGCCTATCCTTGGAAGTTTTTTTAAATGCAATTAATGTTAATCCTACTACTGCCCCGACAAAACAACTTAGGAATATTGTTAACATAATCCCCATAGGACCAAGGTATAAACCTAAAATCCCATAAAGTTTAATATCTCCCCCTCCCAACCCAACCTGTCCACGAATTTTATAAAAAAGCCAAGTGACTAAAAGCGGGCCACCAAATCCTACCGCTCCACCAATAACCCAATGGGGCCAAAAATACATAATCAATGAATAAGGAAAAATGATTGCTAACAAATACAGATTTAAGGAATCAAGCAAAAGATGATGATCAAGATCAATAAAAAAGTGGCAGATAAAAACGCAGGCGATGGAGAAATAAAAGAAGAAAAAGCCCATTGCCTCTACGGAAAGGTTGGTTGGCATTAATAAAAAAGCACATAATCCAGTTAAAAGCTCAATAAATGGATATCGCCAAGATATCTTACTCTTGCAAGTCGCGCATTTCCCTCTAAGAAAGAGAAAACTTAGTATGGGCACATTTTGATAAAACTTGATCTGACTATTACATTTTGGACAGGCAGAACGGGTACTTACAAGATCCTGCTTCAAAGGCAGACGTAAGATCACAACATTCAAAAAACTTCCAATGCATAATCCAAAAACTACGAAATAAGATGCAAATAAAATCTCAATCAATCTAAGTTTTTCTTATTAAAAATATAAATAATAAGTCCGATTAAAAATGTTGAATACAAGCAGGCATAGGCAAAACTAGAAAAAAGGTATTCCAGAGGTAAGCTCGTTTTATAAATAATAAAGTCTTTTAAATTCAGTTTGTAAAATCCTGGTAAAATAAAATGGTAGGCTTCTAAAACATTACCTAACCAAGTTGTATTTTTAACAAAAGAAATCTGAGAAGTAGTTTCAACAGAATGACCAAGGATGAGAAGGACTAGTGAAACCAAGATAGAAATAATATTATTAGCCAAAATCGACATTAGCACTACTATCAAAAGTAGGATAAGTGATTCCAAGTAAGTAAAGCCAATACACCAAAGAATAAGAGAATCCAGCTTCCCACCTAAGACCATAGTGGAAATGATAGTCATTGATCCAAGCAAAAGAAGATTCACTGCTTGAATGGCCATGAGTCCCAAGAGTTTACCAAAGATGAAGGCTGTTCTTGATACGGGCCTTGATATTACCATATACACAGTTCTCGAATCGATCTCTTTTGAAAGAAGCCCTACACCTAAAAAAAGTGATATTGAAAGTGTTGAGAGAGACAACATGCCTAGTCCGAAATCCAAAGCGATTCTTTCCGGAACACCATAAGTAAACTCAGTAGCAACGTAAGTCATGAGCATGAGGCCTAGACCAATTAAAAAAACGTTAAGTAGTATCTTGCTCTTCAATAGTTCCTTAAACGTATAATGAGCTACAATTAAAACTTTAGAGGGAGACATTTTGGCTCCCTTTCGTTTTATAAAAAATTTCTTCTAAGTTTGGTCTAATCTTTTCCATACCTATTATGTTCACATTCCCCTGGATGAGATCAACTATGAAGCGATCTTTGACTTCTTGGCCTACGACAAACTTGACCACATAATCCGGTAGTCGTTTCATATCTTTGAATTTTAATTTTGTTTGAAAATTTTCAACATTTTTTACTGTTATAATGAAATCCTGATCATTATTCGCATTCATAAGGTGTTCAACATTTCCATCATAAATGAGTTTTCCATCTTTTAAGAAAATGACCCTGTCACAAATTTCTTCAACATCAGGAACTATATGACTACTAAAAAATACAGTCTTACCTTCCTTATGAACTTCAATGATAACATCTTTCAACTCTTTTCTTCCTATCGGATCAAGCCCTGAAAGTGGTTCATCTAGAATAATGAGCTTTGGCCTGTGAAGAATGGTGGACATAAAACCAAGCCTCTGAAGCATCCCTTTTGAGTAGGTTTTCAGTTCTCTTTTCAATGCATGGTCTATTTTAAAAAGCGGACCCCATTTTTTGATGCCAGAGTTTATCTCCAGTGAACTAAGTTCAGATAGTTTTCCCATGAAAGTCAAAAACTCGGTTCCCGTTAAATGTGGATAGAAATACGGTCTTTCCGGAAGAAATCCTATATTGCGAAAAACTTCTTCTTGAGTTATTCCCAATTCTTCAGAAAATTTCACATGTCCTGAAGTAGGCCGGATAAAATCCATGATAATTTTTAATGATGTCGTTTTGCCAGCTCCATTTGCACCCAAGAAGCCCACCATCGAACCCTCAGGTATTTTAAAAGAAACTTTATCAAGGGCAACAAATGGTTGAGTAAGCAAGTCTGTCTTAAAAATCTTGGATACATTTTCAAAATTAATCATAATACTTATATTATGTACTCCCATCAAAGAAGAAAACATTTTTTTAAATCATTTTTTTTATTCTGTGCTGGAATTTTTTTGATAGTTTCAATGGGCGTAATTCACAATAAATATCCAAAACCCATCATTATTATTGATAAACAAGATTCTGCATTAAACGTAAAAAAACAAATTCTTGATTTTTTTTCTATCGGAAATAAACGACTTCTTACCGACCTATTATGGATCCAGACACTTATCGAGTCCGATCTAGAACACTACCAAAAAAAGGACTTAAGCAATTGGCTCTTTCTAAGATTTAACTCAATCACATATTTAGATAAGTATTTTTATGAAAACTATCGCTATGGCGGACAATACCTTTCAATAGTTAAAGATGACCTTGAAGGTGCAACCTTTATTCTCGAAAAAGGTTTAAAGATCTATCCTCAGGACTATTACTTAAGATACATCCTTGGATTTAGTTATTATTTTGAATTAGGTGACTATAAGAATGCCTTGAAACATCTTGAATTACTAAGGGGTCATCCCAGCTCTCCGGCTTTTTTTGAATCGATTCTTAATAAGATGAAACTCGAATTGGATTTTAATTATGATTTTACAATTAACTATCTAGAAGAAGTCCTGTCTAAGACCAATGAGCCTAAGATCATAAGTAAAATACAAAATGATATTATTAATTTAACTATAGAAAAAGATTTAGTCTGCCTCGAAGAAAAACGAAAAGACTGCAAACTCTCTGACCCTAAAGGGAAATCATATGTTAAAAAAGGTTCTAAGTACGTCTCGCAAACTCCGTTCATGAAATACAGACTAAAAAAGAAGGGAGGCGCTCCCCTTGCTTTTGTAGATTCGATATAATAAATTTAAATAAATTAATACACTGTCTGAGACTGAAAATTGTTTTTGTATTCGAGTTCGTTAAACAATAAGGATCAGTGACTGTAAATTTTGTAGCTTGCATAATCCCAGCTATTGAAAAGAAGTGATAAGTTTATTATTGGCACCTTTTAATCTGCACCACCTGCAGACATAAATATCGGTAAGTACATCGCTACAAGTACAAATCCAATCATTCCACCTAAAACGACAAGGATAAGAGGCTCAATCAATTTGGTTAAGTTTGCCACCAAGTCTTCCACTTCATTTTCAAAAACATCCGCAACCTTAATAAGCATTTGATCCAGATTACCAGTCGATTCTCCGACTTTAATCATTTGGGTAACTAGTGGTGGAAAATAAGTAATCCGAGATAATGGTTCAGTTATCGACTTCCCTTCAATTACGGCCAATCTTACTTTACTAAGATCCTTGGCAATTTGGGTATGATCAAGGGTATCGATACAAATTTCTAATGAATCAATAATTGGCACTCCGGCAGATAGCATTGTTGCAAGTGTTCTAGTAAAACTGGAGAGATTACCCTTAATTATTAAACTCCCAAATAATGGAGCTCTCATCGTAAAACGGTCCCACTGAATTTTTCCTTGTTTCGTTCTAATGGAATTAATAAACAGCATTACCCCCGAAATCAGCCCCGCAATTAGTAGAAGGGTATAATTTTGGAAAAAACTAGAAATATCCATAACCACCTGAGTGACCCATGGAATTTCTTGATTTGTCTCTTTAAGAATGCCCACGAATTGAGGAACAACAAAAGTCATTAAACCAAAAATTACGATAATTCCCACAATCACAACGATCACTGGATAGGTAAGTGCTGACTTTACTTGTTTTTTTAATTTCTCAGCCTTCTCTAAGAATTCGGCCAATTTTACAAGGATTGTATCTAAGATACCTGCGGCCTCTCCTGCTTTAACAAGGGCACAATACAATTTATCAAAACCTTGCTGTTGAGACATAGACTCATACAGACTTTTGCCCTCTTCAACTTGAAGAGAGATATTTTTTACCACACGTTTTAAGACAAGATGCTGCTCTTGTTTATGAAGAATTTCCAAACATTCGAGAATGGGCACACCTGCATTGATAAGAATGGATAACTGACGCGTAAAACGCATTAATTCAGCACGACCAAAAGGTTTAACTAAACCCTTCTCGACAAGAATAGTACCTAGATCCACTTCAAAAAAAGAAGGAGGAATGACCTTTGTGGCCTTTATGTTTTGTCTTCTCAGAATTTTCTTCGCATCACGAATAGTCTCGGCCTCGACCGTATTTTCGACCCGCTTTCCCTCTGTTGTAAAACCAACGTACTTAAACTTAGGCATAAATTAATTATCTCTTTTTCGGTTTATCTGTCACACCTAACATTCGGGCCAACTCTTCAGGATTGTTTGAATAAGTCATGGCCGTCTCGGGAGTTATCAAACCAGCATCAAGCGATTTTTTAATATGTTGATTCATTGTATTCATACCTGATTCTTCCTGTCCGATCTGCATCTGGGAGTAGATCTGGTGAATCTTATCTTCCCGGATCAAATTTCGAATTGCAGGAGTGATTCGTAAAATTTCTTGGGCCAAAACACGCCCCTTTGGAATTTTAGGAAGAAGTTGTTGGGCCACCACACCCTGCAGAACAAATGAGAGAAGTGTTCTGATCTGAGCTTGTTGCTCATGAGAAAAGACGTTAATGATACGGTTAATAGTTTGAACCGTTGAATTTGTATGAAGAGTTCCAAACACAACATGGCCCGTTTCTGCAATTGTAAGTGCAGCTTCAATTGTCTCCGGATCACGCAACTCTCCCACGAGAACGATATCTGGATCTTGTCTCATAAGAGATTTAAGTCCCTTCGCAAAACTTAATGTGTCTGCGCCAATCTCACGTTGGTTAACAAGTGACATCTTATGCTGATGCACGAATTCAATTGGATCTTCTAGAGTGATGATATGGTTTGGAGAATTAGCATTTAGCTTATCAATAATTGAAGCAAGGGTCGTAGACTTACCTGACCCTGTAGGACCAGTTACAAGAAAGAGGCCACTTGAGACGTTTACCATCTCTAGGAGTACAGGAGGTAACCCCAAAGCCTCAAAATCCGGAATTAAACTTGGAATCTGTCGAAATACTGCGGCCACTGAACCCTTAGAATAAAATACGTTGGCACGAAAGCGGGCAAGCCCCTTAATCCCAAAAGAAAAATCTAGTTCTAAATTTTTTTCTAAGTCCGATTTTTGTTTTTCTGTGAGGATTTGATAAATAAGTCGTTTGGTATCATCTGGTGTGAGACTCCCCACTTTTACTCGAACAATATCACCGCTAATTCGCATCCCGGGTGCACTTCCAACCGTTAAATGTAAATCGGATGCACCATTATCAACCATAACCTTAAAGAGTTGCTGAATTTGTAAATTTCCAATCCCTTGATCAGTGCCAGTTTTGGTTTGGGTTTGGGTACTATCGCTCATTTATAACTCCTAAATTTGATCTGAGGATGAGTTTGTCACGGCCTCTTCAAGTGTTGTGAGGCCCTGCGCCACTTTTGTAAGTGCACACATTCTTAAAGTCTTCATCCCGTCACGGATCGCTTGTTTTTTAATGTCATCTCCAGAAGCATTTCTCAAGATGAGCTCTCTTATTTTAGGAGTCACCATGAGAACTTCATAAATCGCAATTCGACCTTTATATCCAGTATTGTTACAGAGGTCACAACCTTTACCCTGAAACACTTTAATTTTTTCTGCTGAAGCAGGAGCGAAACCAACAGCAATCAGCTCGTCAGGTAACGTTTTTCTTTCTTCTCTGCAGTTCATACAAATTTTACGACAAAGACGTTGGGCCACAATGACATTCAAGGCTGCTACCACAAGGAATGGTTCAATTCCCATGTTAAGAAGACGAGTTACGGTAGAGGGAGCATCATTTGTATGAAGAGTAGATAAAACTAAATGACCTGTAAGAGCAGCTTCAACTGCAATTTCTCCCACCTCTAAATCTCGAATCTCCCCAACCATGATGATATCTGGATCTTGACGTAAAAATGCTTTAAGTGCAGTGGCAAAGGTGAGTCCCACTTCTTTTTTAACGTTAACCTGGTTAATGCCTTCCAAGTTAAATTCCACCGGATCTTCCGCTGTAGAAATATTGTTATCTGGTGTATTTAATTCAGCAATCGCTGAATATAAGGTGGTCGTCTTACCAGAACCTGTTGGGCCCGTTACCAGACACATACCGTAAGGACGGTGAATACCCTCTTTAAATCCTTCAAGTTGTTTGGCCTCAAAACCAAGCTTTGTCATATCAAGCTGCAAATTTGATGAATCGAGAAGTCGCAGAACAATTTTTTCCCCAAAGAGTGTAGGAAGAGAAGAAACCCTGTAATCGATGGGTGTTCCACCAATTAAAAGTTTGATACGCCCATCCTGTGGCTTACGTTTTTCTGAAATATCCATCTGAGACATAATTTTAAGACGTGACAGAACCGAAGCCATCATACTCTTAGGTGGCTGCGCAACTTCAACCAAATTACCATCAATCCGGAATCTAACTCTGAAAATTCTTTCGTATGGCTCCACATGAATATCTGAAGCCTTTTTCACATACGCTTCGGCGAGCAACCTATTAACGAATGTTACAACGTCGTCCGAAATATCTTCGGCCTTAATATTCTCTTCGGCTGCCGCAGAATTTGAAGTAACTTCTTGAATATTATTAATGAGATCATCTACAGAATCTTTAATCCCAGAGTATAACTTTCTCCACGAGGAGATATTGGTTAAAATAAATTCAACTTGTTTTTTAAGTACATCGGAAAGTTCTTTAGTCGCTTCTTGAATGACACTTGGATCAAACGTAGCCAATGTAACTTTTGTCCCTGTTTTTTGAATAGGAATTGCTCGATACTTTATGACAAGTTTCTTTTTTAACGTCGAAAGAGTATCTGTTGGAACTTTAGCATTTCTTAAATCAATGAATGTCATCGAAAATCTTTCAGAACATATTTTTGCGAATTTCATTTCATCAAAGTAAGGCATGGATAAGAGTTCAAACTCATTAATCTCATCTTCTTTGCCCATGGCCAAGCGGCGCAACTCTTTGAGAGTGGCCATCCCGGTGTTAGTGACAATATCGATGAACTCTTTTCGAATCATGAAGTAATTAACCCTTTAATTGTATGTAAATCATTTCGGATTTTTCAGTACTTAAGTTTAGGGTTAGTTCAGAATGTAGATTGCTAATAATTGATCAAAAAAGTTTATCGTAACTTTAAAAAATCTTTTGAAAACTCTGCATCCGACTTAATCTGTAAGATAAGATCATTAACAGATGGAAATTTAATTTCATTTCGAATTTTATGAAGGAACTGAATGTCTAACATCTCTCCATAAATATCAGTATCAAAGTCAAATAAGTGAGTTTCAATATGTAGGTTATGACTGTCTTTAAAAGTCGGGTTATGGCCAATATTAGTGACCGAATTAAAAACCATCTCTTTATATATGGTACGAGTTACGTACACACCATTATGGGGTACCAAGAGGTCTGAAGAGATTTGAATATTGGCCGTTGGATATCCAATTTTTTTACCTCGGCCCTCACCTTTAACGACGAGTCCTTCTAAATGGAAAGGACGAGCAAGAATCTCTTCAACCTCATGAATGCGACCTGACAATAAACAGTCTCTGATGAGGCTAGAGGAAACAACTTTATTATTAAATTCAAACTTGGGCTGAATTTCTACGTGCACACCATGAGGCCTACAAATATTTTTAACTTGATCAAAACCACCTTGTTTATTTGCTCCAAAAGCAAAATCATAACCAAGATAGAAGTTTTTTAAATTTGGAAAACATAACAAATGATTGGTCAAAAACTGTTCTGGAGTAAGAGTACTGAAGTCTCGAGTAAATTTCATCTCAACTAAATAATCAACACCTAGAGTTTTTAAAATGGTACGTCGTTGTTCGTAACTACTAATCAAAAATCGTTCCATTTCTGGCTTTAAGATTTTTTGAGGATGTGGAATAAAAGTTACAACCGCAAAACTTATATTTCTCTCTAAACAATCCCGTTTAATTTTTTTAAGAAGCTCACGGTGTCCAATATGAACACCGTCAAAATTACCAATAGTAAGGCCAAGTCCTGGCATCTCATTATTTTGTTTCGGAATATCAAGAAGGCTTGGAACTATCTTCATTCATTTGACTCGCAATATATCGTCCCAATTCTTTAAAATAAGACGCACGATATGTAAACTGCAATTGCGTCTTGCGTACAGAGTACTCTTGATTATCACTGGCCTGCAAAAGATCGGCAAAATAAGATTTTGCTTCTGCCGTCAACGGGGACTCATGAATGATCTTTTGTGGAGTTTTACCAGAAGTTTGGATAATGGGTGTAATCCATCCTACAAACTCTGGTAAATGAAATTTACCACTTTTAAAACTAGAGGGTATTCGTGGACCACTCTGCATCCGAAAAGTAGGCCTAAATGTTACGACCCAACCTAGAGCGATGATAACGGCAAGTGCCGCTAAACCTAAATTAAGGTAAGGAAGCCATCTTTGATATCCAAGATCAAAATGTTTTAGTGGATTTGAAATTTCTAAGGGCGTTGATGATACATAAGGTTTGTCTTGTTTTTCATTTTTAGAAGAATCTGCCTCTTTTGACTGTTCTGGGCGAGCAGGGATCGCAGATCCACCAGCGACAACAATCTCAGGAATAGTGATCTGAACCGGCATGTACTTCTGAGTGTTTGGATCTAAGTAACTAAGAATCTGTGTTTTAGAAGGTGATTGAAAATTTTCTTTTGCCAAAAATGTATAATTAAATGTTTTTGTAGCAAGATCCGCATTAGTTAACTTTAAGTCGCCATTAGATTCAAATTCTTCCAATCCTGGATGTTTTATAATTTCAGGAGCTTCAAGATTTTCAAGGGCACCTTCACCAGAAATGGTAAGAGTTATCTCTAAAGGTTCATTAACAATCAGTCTTGTTTGTCCAAATTGCGCCTGAATATCATGCTTTCCAACCAGTCCAATAAAATGTGGGGGCACAGGTTCAGGAAGTGGCAGTACTTGAACTTTAACCAACTCACTACTTAATGATTTTGTTTTTAAATTTCGGCTTAAACCGAATCGGGCAAATGGATCATTGTTACCACCTGCCGCATAGGTCGCTGTCACCTGCAAGGGATCAATCCTCAGTTCTCCTGGCTTCTCTGGAAAAAGTTTTGCGGCATAAATAAGGCTTCTTAAATATATTTGCCCGTCTACAGACACTCTTTCAGAGCGATCGGGTTCCTGTAAGAATCGTTTCAAAAAATTATTGAGCTGTGGATATTTTTTTACATCAATATTACTTACGGGGACTTTGCTGTATAAAAAATATCTAACCACGATTCCTTCACCGATAAATATCGTTTTTTTAGGTACATCTGCCATGACAAATACTTCGGGAACCTCTTCGGCTTCTTTAACAACCTGAATGTTAACCGCTGGGTGCTTTATGATTATTTTACCAAGCTGAATGTTGATGTCCCTTAATGTGGAAAATCCAACAGTATTTGCAACCATGTCATAAACAAAGGTCATTTCACGAGTTACAGAAAGTTTTCCGTTTGCATATATAGTTCGAGTTGAAACACCTTGATTGGACTTATCAACAACTTCGACCCGGCTTGGACTGAAGTTAATTGTGGGCTCCTCTCCTGAATCAGTGTAGATCCGAAAATATACCTGAAAAACCTCCCCTGCTACTGGTCTTGGGGGATTCAGTTCAATTTTAACTTCATTTGCCAAAACATAACTAAAACTAAAGGTTGTTAATAATAAGATTATCCATTTCATTTCTACCAGTCCTTACTTTCGCGAGATTTTCTTTTGTTAAGTTCTCGCGTTCCGTTTTCGATCATTTTCATCTGTAGTTGTCGGTCATCAGACATCAATTGTTTTAGCTTTGCCGGGATCTTCTTGGGCGGAGATGGTTTTTTTTCTTTTCCTTCATTGCCCTTATCTTCTTTTTTATCTATTTCACTTTGACCTTTTTCTTCAGCCTTATCCTCTTTATTATCATCACCTTGCTTTTTATCTTCTTGATCCTTATGATCTTGTTGATCTTTATTGTCCTGTGGCTTTTGCTGATCATTCTTTTGTTGCCCAGATTGTTTTTGTTCATCTTTTTTATCGCCCTGACTTCCGCCACCACCCTTATTCTTCTCATCTTTTTGATCTTTGTTATCTTTTTTCTTATCTTGTTTTTTCTGCTGCTCTTTTTGTTCAATTTGTTTAAAAAATGCTGATACGTTTTTGCTCATCATCTCGTTAAGCTTTTTAGACTTCTCGCCATGATCTAGTGATTTTGACAATGAGTCATAAATTTGCAAACCCGAACCGGCATCACCTTTTTCTAAAAGTCCTGTTCCATAATTTAGATATGCTTCCGGGGGAATTAATTTATCAATTTTTTTAGAATTAAGGTTTTCTTGATAAAGGGCTAGGGCCTCTTCCTTCGAGCCTTCTTTATAAAGCTGGTCAGCGAGTTTAACTTTTTCAAGATGATTGAGTTTACCTTTTTGTAACTCACCACGACGCTCAATTGTAGACTCGGAAAGTTTAATTTCTTCTTTTTCCTCCGCTCGAATTGGAGAATATATCATTAAGAAACCTAGAGAGAAAATGCGAATCGCTTTAAAAAAGTAAGACAAAACAAGGAGGATGATAGAAGGAACAACTATCCACTCCATTAACACTGGCCTAATGATCATATCCTGCTGATTTTCGCCTTTAACTTTTTCTCCACTAAAAAATTCAATGATCTCATCAGAAGGGAGGGTATAGCTATTGGCAAGCCAATATTTCCCAGAAGGAAGATCCGAGGCCGTTGTTTTAAAGAAGTTCTCGTTTAGTTTCGTTATAACATCTCTACCTTTGTCTTTTTTATAACCGAATCTAAACCCATTCCCATCATCAAGAGGAATTCTTCCACCCTGTTCAGTTCCTATTCCAACTAAAGCGATGTGTACATCTTTGGGCACATTAAGCTTAACCCCTTCAGCCGTTTCTTCACCATCTGTTAAAACCAATATGTTTCCCCTGGCCTCTCCTCCAACTTCTCGAAAGTATTGTATGCTTTCTTGAATTGCTGAGGATAATGCCGATGATCCATATTGATTACGCAGATTTTTAATACTTTCCAATCGTGCATCAATGAGATCAATATCGTTTGTAAAGGGAACTATCTTTTTTTGAATTTCAGCAAAGGCCACAATCGCAAGCTGATGTCCGGCAGCTTTCCGAGCAAAATGTTTGGCGATCAGAGAGGCTTTCTGTAAACGGCTTGGTTTTACATCCTCGGCCAACATGCTGGCAGAAGTATCAATAAGAATAATTGTTCTTTCTTCAGGCACTTCCATTTTTACTTTTTCTTCAGGGCCTCTAAGATCTAGGAGACTCAAAATTAATCCCCCCATACCCAAAACAAGCAAAAAAGTCGAAATGACACTAAAAAAACTTCTTTTAAAAAACCAATATGTTCTAACGACTTTAAAAAACTTTTTTTCAAGAATAATGACTAAGAATATGAACACAACAAAAGCAAAAACAAGTCCTGGCCAATATTGAAGTTGATTAAAATTCATACAACATCCTTTAAAAGCAATCTTCTCAGCACTTCTACAACGAAGAGCAAAGACACTCCAAAGAATAAATAAAAGTAGAATTGTTCATCATATACAATCTGGTGATTGACTTTAATTTCTGTTTTCTCTAGGTTTTGAATATCAGTCATAATATCTTTGAGGGCATCACTACTTTTTGCTGGATAAAACTTACCGCCAGTAAGTTCACTAATCTCTTTTAAAACTTTATAATCAATGGATCCACCAGGTATAAGTTGATACTGAGTCCCAAACAATCCATTTCCTACTGGAATTTTTGCATCATCATCTGTCCCTAGACCGATAGTATAAACTTTTATTCCGTATTTTTTGGCTTCCTCAGCGGCCTGCAGGGGAGTCATGGTTCCAACATTAGCAACACCATCAGTTAAAAGCACAATAACCTTATTCTTAGTTTCACTATTTACTGCTCGGGCTACAGATAGTGCCAAACCATCACCTATATTTGTTCCACTTCCTAAGTAACCAATCGATATCTCTGACAGGGCCTGATCAACGAGTCCAGGATCAGTGGTTAGTGGCAAAAGAGTAAAAACTTTTTCTGAAAAAATGACAACTGAAATTCTGTCAGTAGGTCTCATACGGACAAATTCTCTAATCCTATTTTTTGCCACCTCAAGTCGATTTGGTTTTATATCCTCTGCTAGCATTGATCTAGAAACATCAATACATAACACAATATCATTAACTTCAATATTACTAGGTGAGAATTTTTGAGGTTTCCTTGGCTGCATAAGTGCATAACTCAGAAGGCCCCAGGCCAATAAACCGGATAAAAACAAACTATGCCTTAGAACCTTCTTAAACCAAAAATATCCCGATAGTTGTTGGGGAAAATAGAGTTGTGCCTTTAGAAAAATCTTCCAATAATCAAGGGCCCACAAGATTCCTGCAAAAAGACCTAACCACAAATAGAGTGGAGTTTTATACTCCATTGAGATCTCCTTCTACTTGCAATAAAAAGTCTTTATAAAATCTAATCACAATAGATTTTTCCTCATCAGTTCGTTGTGCCCTAAACTGATATTTAAAAAGTACTGCTTCAAACTTTTTAAATGATTCTTCGATGTTGGGGAATGCACCTAGAAAAATATGTTTATTTTTCCATATGATAACAATATCATCATAAGTTTTCGCTTGAGTAAGCTGAGTAATAAGAATTCTTCTCTTTTCTTTTATTCCATTTTTTTCTTGCATCCTGCGATTTATAAAAAACACACCTATACTTCCTCCAAGAACGAACAGAGCAATACATGCCCATAAAATAATTTTAGGCCGTGGGGGGATTTCAAATTCTCCAAAAAGAAGTTTCTCTGGTACCTGTACGGCATTTACCGTTACTTCATTCCAGCTAATTATTAGTTCTTCCCCTTCATAATTTTCTTTAAAAAAATTATGACTAGGTACTTTAGTAAACACGACCTTGACGAGAGCTGTTTCTTTTGAAACTTCAAAAAAGTGGATCATTGTCCCAATCGTCTTACCACGAAGCTTGTTTAGATCAAAGGTTGGTGAATTTGATTGAACTGAAACCTTTGCTTCAATTATTTCGCCCTGGTATATATTCGTTTCCAAAAACTGCAAATCTACTGTGACAGCAGCATGAATCGTAAAACTCAATAAAAATATAATTAAGCTATTAATCACAAAAGCTCTTTAATAAATTTTTCAAGATATCTTTCATGAACACCAATTTCAGAGAATCTCTCTTTTTTGAACATAGGTTCCTTGTCCAAGCTCTTAAGGTCTGTAACCATAGTTTTGCCATTTGTTGGATTTTTCGTTTTAAACAAAAAAGGCAAATCAATATTTTTATCAATCGGAGAAAAAATTCGAATACAGTTCATGTTTTTTCTTTCTAGTAATTGTTCCCAACTTTGTTTATCTTGCATCAAGCTCAGATCACCCAGATAGATAACTTCTTTTCTTTTGGCCAAAAAAGATTTTAGCAGTGAAATCTTTGTTCGCTCTGGAGTAGTATTAATATTAGCTTTTGGTTTAAAGTTAACCTTTCCATCGGCATCTAAAATTCCTTCTCGCTCTAAAATGGAAATAAATAGAGTTAGCCCTTCCTTGCCATTTTTAGGAGGAAGATTGATTACCCGGTCTGACCATATAATTACTCGAACTAAGTCATGGGTTTCCCCGGCCAATAGATACAATAAAGCAACAATTTCTACCAAGGCTTGAAGTTTAGAAATCTCATTGTAACCATAGAGTAATGTGTGGCTAAGATCGACACAGGCGATGATTTCCACATTTCTTTCTTCTTCAAATGTTTTAATATAAATATTTGCCGATTTAGCCGATACTTTCCAATCAATAAAACGGACGTCATCACCTGGCACATAAACTTGATGCTCTCTGAATTGAAGACCAGAACCTTTAAAATGAGACTTAAGCACTCCAGTGGAATACGCATTTGAGTTCTTGAAAATGTGGGTTTGGATCATTCCAACGACCCGTTCAATTTCTTTTAGGTTCATATTAGATAGAATTCGCAGCGATTGTTGCTACTAAGTTTCTTATGTTGATCTTATCAATTTGTGCTTCATAAGTTGGAATCACACGGTGACCAAGGACTGATGGCACAATGGAGAGAATATGTTCAGGAGAAACATAATCCTTGTTATCCATAAAAGCTTTAAACTTAGCAATCTTATATAGCCATATCGATGCTCGTGGAGATGCTCCTGCTACGATGGCACCGTCATATTTTTTCATAAAGAATTTACTTCCAGGCCTTGTGGCATGAACCATCCGAATGATCATATCTTTTATTTTTTCATCAACATAAATCATTTCCACTTTTTCTTTTAATGCATACAGGTCTTGTTCCGCAATGGCTGGTTTAAGATCAAGTTGCTGTGATTTGAGACCCAGAACACTTTTTTCGGCCTCAAAATCGGGATAATCAACTGAGATCTTCATCATAAAACGATCAAGTTGTGCTTCAGGAAGATTATATGTTCCTTCTTGTTCTATTGGATTTTGAGTCGCAAGCACAACAAATGGTGATGGAAGCCGGTGAGTCTTGTCGCCAATAGTAACCTGTTTTTCGGCCATGGCCTCAAGAAGGGCCGCCTGAACTTTTGCCGGAGCACGGTTAATCTCATCAGCCAAAACAAGTTGAGAGAAGACTGGGCCAAATTTTGTCGTGAACTCTTGTTTCTGTTGATTATACATCATCGTTCCGATGAGATCTGACGGAAGAAGATCTGGAGTGAATTGAATGCGTTGAAACTGTAAATCACAAAGTCTGCTCATCACAGAAACACTCAAAGTTTTACCAAGCCCTGGTAAACCTTCGATGAGAAGATGCCCTTCACAAACAAGTGCTGCCATAATCGACTCAAGTAATTCATCTTGGCCAAAGACTACCGTTTTCGCTTGTTTAATGACATTGTGAACTTTTTCCTGCAAACTCATTTTTTACTCCAATATATAAAAATAACTTTTTATGTAACTCGACTTATCTCCCAACGTCGTTATGGGATGGTCCCAACCTTGTATTCCAACGTAAACGAGATTAATTTTTTTATTTTCTTTATAACTTGCTTCTAAAATATTTTTTTGAAATTCAACATGATCCACATAGTGTGTACAAGATGAAAACGCAATTAGAGCACCGCTAGATGCAACTCTTAAAACCTTTCTATGCAACTTACTATAACCTTCAAGGGCCTGATCTTTCTGTGAATGACTTTTAGCAAATGCTGGAGGATCACATAATATAACATCGTATTTTTTATGATGAGCAATAGAATCATCTAAAAATTTAAACACGTCACTGCGAAAGAATGCACCTTTGTCTGCGAATGAGTTAAGTTTTAAGGCGAGCTCAACTTCTGGCTTAAAATCACCTTGATCAACAAAATCACAATGAGACACTCCCGCGGAAAGTGCGTTGATACCCCAAGCACCTGTGTAACAGAAAAGATCGACACCAATTTCAGGCATTTTTTTCAAACGTTTAAGTATGCTCATCAATTGAAAACGATTTTCTCTATGATCATAGTAAAATCCAACTTTCTGAATGACCTCTGCTCTTATTTTATAACGAAGTGTGTTTTCAAGAACTTCTATATCTGGCAAAAGTTCAGAATCAAAGATTGGAAGAAACTCTTTCTCGCGATATTTTTTATTATCTAAGAAATAATTTTTTTTTCCTGTCATTTCTTCCAGAACTATTTTGATGTAATTTCTGAACTTATCCACACCCGCCGTGTTGATCTGGGTGATTAATGCGTTAGAAAATAAATCTACGATTAGGCCAGGCAGGCCATCAGAGGCCCCATAAAACAAACGACATCCGTCTTTATAATTATTAAATTGAAGCCTCTTCTCAAAAGCAGCTTTAAGTTGTCTAGATATGTAGTCTTCAACACTTAAGATCTCAATTGATTGCAAAATATGTATGCATGAGAACTTCTCATCAATTAGTGGATTTAAAAAAGCCAACCATTTTTCCTCTGAGTCCTTAGGTTTTAGATAGCACCACTCACCAGGAGGAATTGATTTTATCGACTCATCAACATCAGAAGCCTTAAGCTCCTTGTGACGAGCACGAATTTTATTTAAACCATTTTTATTCAAAATTAGCGAGCGCACGAATAACACCTTTGAAGCTATTAGAATATTATAGCCTCTATACAGGGTGTCTCAACTAAGAATTGGGGAATTTATTGATACCTAATCAATTAAGTCAGTTTTTAAACTGTAATAATGGAAACACATTTCCAATAAAATATTCGAACTGTTGGCGGTGATTTATGAGGGCTTCATCCATAGCCATTTTAAAACGGTACTCTCCATTTTCTTTACCACCCAAATAATCCATTAAAAGTGAAACCGTCAGTTTATTCTCGGGCTTTTGATCCATTGCTACATTTAACCATTTAACAATTGGACTCCAGCGGATATTTCGATCAGCAAACATTGTTCGAAGCGCTGGAAGCCAATTAACTTTTGTCTCAACCATCTCACGAGTAGTTAAATGCACAACTAGATTCATTATTTCGGTACGAATACTTGCATTTTTTAAAAGTTTTTCTACTTCAACAGTTGTCATTATCTTTGAAGAAATCATAGTCCCAAGAATTTTATCTAACGATTTTGGATTTGCTAGAATACTGTCTAACCCATTATTAATGTTCTTTAAAAGGTTGATAGGATTATCTACTGACTTTAAGATTTCTCTTATTTCTGGCCACATCTTAATTACAACTTCAGCGTTATTGATCAAACTTTCAATATTTTCGTTAGAAATATTTTTATCAGAAAGAAGTAATAAACCTTTAACGACAACTTCTTCCCATGCTTTTTGTTCTTCAATACTTAAAGTCGACATGTATTGAAGCAGGTCGTCCAACATTAGATTTAATTGCTTTCTGTCGTTATCAAAATATAAGTCGAGCATTTTTTGAACATTTTTTTGTAAAAACTTTAGTTTTAAACGGCCAACGAGATTACTGTTTATATTTTTAAACTCTGGAGTATCTAGTACCGAGAGATTCCCCAAACGTTGTCTCACAAAAGCTGCCATGTGGCGAAGCCCTGAAAGATCAACGATCTTGGCCAAGAACAAACCGTTATGGCCTTCAGCGAGCCTTTCATCGGGCAAACGATACGCACTAAATGTTTGTGTGCTGGGTTCTGAAGAAATAACAATAGAAGCGAGAAGACTTTGAATAAAAAGACCATAAGAACGTTGTTTTCCATCTCTCTGTGGAAATGTATTTGCTAATTCAGCAAGTGATGAATAAGTATTCTGAATACTTTTTATTTTCCATTTTGCATCAGGATCTAGGCCCACAACACCAGGAAGACCTGGAATTTTCGTAGCAAAACTCACAAAATCAAGAAGTTTACGAGAATTGAGTACGTGCTGCTGATAATTATCAGCTCTAGAAACTTCATTTTTAAAAAATGATCCATAAAAATTATTCTGAAAAGCAATTTCTCTAATCACAACTTCCAGTCTATCAATAATTGTCCCATTCGTAGATTTCTGACCATTTAGACCTATGTAGTTAAATGGAATCGAGGTGTTTTCAGCAGATAAATCGTAGAGGAAAGTAATGATTTCATCTAATGATGTTTTATAGGAAACTTTTGTTGGCTTGCCTAATGGTAGATCGATCCCACCTTCGGGGTGCATCCATTTAATAAGTTCCTGAATTAAGCTTTGATCATTAACATTTTTGCGTTTCAAAATTCTGACAATATCAGCAATTTTTTTCTTAAGATGGGTTACATCAAAACAAGGATTTACTCCGTGGTCAGAAGTAATCTCATTACACTTAGTTCTTTTTACGGGAAAATTTAAACGTTTAGGTTTACTCTCCAAAAGATCAAAAAAACTCCCTACAAGAATTGAAATATCTTCATCTGATTTTGACTCAAGAAAATTTTGAAATCGTTTTTCAAATGGAACTAAATTGCTCACATTAACATAGATTTGAGAGGTTATATGCAAACCCTCAAGAAGATATGGCGCTGTTACTGTCTTATGGATATCTTCAAGATTCGCGTTTATGCCTCTTTTGCCATCTGAAGATAAAAGAGCTAGTTCCGCTCGAATGCCAGCGCCAAAAATGGAATGAAGCATTTCTGGGGCCCAAAGTCCGGCCTCTCCGTGAAAATCGTTTGCACCGTATTTCTCAGCAAATGTTTTCTGAAGCTTAAACATCCAAACATAAATCTGACCAACATATCCTACTTCAGGTAAAACTCTTTGGCAGGCATCAGACATCTTATTAACAAGTCCATAATATGAAGGTGCTGACTTGTATTGATCCGACAGACTTTCATAACATTGACCAGCGAGAGTTTTTTTAACTTCATGCAAAGGTGCCATAACATAACTATTCGCACGTTCATGTAGAGTTGTTTGTGTCGAGCTCGCAACTATTTCATAACCTCTGTCCTGAGTAATTAATTTAATAATTTCAAATACACCCTGAGTCGAAAAGAACCGAGATAACTCTTCTTTAACTTCATTATTTTCAATTATGCTTGCAATGACCGCTAGGTCATCTTGATATGATTTTTCTGGCAAGGCCCGAAATAGGGAACTTGTCATCTCTGGAAAATTTTCAAATATATCAATGGCCAGGTCCAAGACTTTAGACGCTTCAATTTCATCATCAAAAAAAACACTTAAAAGATTAATAACTTCTACCTTCTCTTCATAACTAAGCGAATGCCAAAGTTTCGACCAGGCCTTATACCATTCATATGTTTGACCTTTACCTGTAGAAATTTCTTTAATCCAAGATGCAATATTTTTAATTTCTTCATCGGGAATATCTGAAAAGAAGATGTACGAATTCTTTATTAACTCTCCATCCAGATCATTTTTATTAAGTGTAATCAAAATGTCACGAAGCTCGGCAAATGTTTTACTTCCTAAAAATTTAAGAAAAACAAAACGATCTTCACCAAATATTTTATGAATATCACTAAAGAACTCATAGTCATGATCAGAAGGAAGGATTTCAAACACGTAACCCATGACTCTAAAAAATGACTTTAAATCCTGCGTTTTCTTCTCCTCTCCACAAAACTCCTGAAATGAGAGATAGGCCGAAAGCCCGTGCAAAAGGTTTTTTTCGAATTTCTCCTTCGTGTCAAACTTTAGAGATTCAATCTTAAGTGTTAAGTCTTTATTAATGTCGACTATAAAATCTTTTCTGTAGGCAGAATTCTCACAGACAATTGGTGCTGCTAAACTACCAGTGAGAAAATTGATGTCCTTTTGAAATTCTTTACGCTCAAGAACTCTCATCAAGAGACTGTAATCACCATTAAGCCCATTCGAAGTCCATTTACGCAGAGGTGAAAAACTTTCTTCAAACATCACTCTTGAAATTTGACTCCAGTTTTTATTATCCATTTTTGAAGTTAACTCATCAACGAGTGTGATTATTCTGCGATTAAAGTCTTCATCTTTGTCTTCACTGAGAACTTCTTTAATTTTCGACTTATTGTTTTCAAATGCTTGAGTTATAGAACGAATCGATTTTAGGTTCCTAAGATTGACATCATTATCAGATGAGATCATGTTCATCACAACTGATTTTTCAGTCGAGGTTAGATTCTTAGTCGAAAAAAACTTCTTTAATTGAGAAAGTAAATTCGACTTACCAAGAGACTTTTCCATCATCGTGGCCAGAGACTTCATTTGCCCTCTATCTTCAGCGATAGAGATACGATCAAAGAACTTTTTCTGATTCGTTTTACTTGAAAGAAGTGGACCGTTAAATACATTCAAAACATTATCTAAACTTTGAGGACTTACTTCACGAAGGGCACTCTCAAGTTTAGGGTACTTTTCTGACCAACCAGAACAATCAAAAACGTTAAGAATGTTTTTATGGGTAAGAGAATTTCCGTCTACGGTAATATTTGAACATGTTGCTTTAACTGCCTCATTAGATCTCGTGGAATTCTTTATTCCGGCCGGATTCTGACCTGTACATGAGTGAATTAGAAGTAGCATCCCCAAAAGGACAGCATGAAAATATATGTTCATATAAGAACAATTTTATCATCGAACCCATTAAGGATTAGTAAGACCGTCTGGAGTATGTAGAAATTACAGCTTTTTTAGGGGACAGCAGTGTCGGACGGCTTACTTCCTTCACTTAGAAAATAATTAAGACCTTCCCCAGTATTAATCTTATAATTCGAGAGTTCTATCTCTTCTCTTGAAATCAATGGCTTAGCGTCCGACCCTTCTCTTTTTATTACCGTGTCGATTTCTATTTTTTCAAGTACGCCAATGCCTTGTACGTTCCCGTATTCCAGCTCTTTTTTAATGGTTGTGGTTTGAAAACCATCTGAATTAACCATGGTCATCGAAGTAAGGACCCACTTACCATCAGCAAAGGATTCTTTTTCATATATTGGACTTACGATCAAGCTCCCAACAGGTTTTTTACCTTCAACTTCAACCAACTTATCTTGAGAGTCAAATTTTAGAATATAGATCGGTATATCTGCCACGCCTGACGAGTCTTGCATAACAATCTCTTTAGGCCTTGAGCCTGAGTTTATCTTATATCCAGTGAACTTTTGTGAGAGAACCAAGGGAATGAGATCTTCCATAACTACCAGGATGTTGGCCTTAAGATCTTCTTTGATTTCTCTAAAACCATCCGGAAGCCCACGTACTTCAATCTCTAGTCTCTCTGGAGAAGCCGTCCAATAAAATCTAAAAGAGAGTTTGCTAATTTTTCCAAAAATGGTTTGATCATTTACTTTTTTAGTAAGTCTTGAACTTTCAACATCTACTACGAAGTCTTTAACATTTTTTGATTTTAAAGAATATATTCTATTATCAAACTGAGCCAGATAACCACTATAATCTTGGGCCCACAGGGTTGTAGAAAGTGATAATAAACCAATTAAAAGATATCTCATATTAATCCTTAAACCACTGATCCAGATTAATTTTAGGACAGCGAAGATGTTTTTCTTTTTTATATATTACCATACCAGGTGCTCCAGTCACCCCCTTCAAATTTTTCACCTGGGTATATACAATAGCAATCCACTCAGCTTCAAAATGAGAAAAACGGGCAACTATTGATGCCCCGAAATTCAAAATTTCCGTAGTAAGGGGAGCTTGATTGGGACTTTTAATAATGACATGAGCACTTTTTAAACCATCCAAATGCATCCATATATCTTCTTTGCTTCCCCAACGACTTCTCAGTTGATCATTACCTTGAGAATTCATTCCAACACCAACTTGGTACCCGTCTTTTTCAAAAACTTTATACTGTTGTGATATTTCCTGGGACAGAATTTTTCGCTCGGGTATCTCTTCTTTCCCCCAAATTGGTTTTACTATAGGAATAGTGGATTTAACCTCAGCAGATTTTTTTGAACCTTCTAACTGCTCGTTAACTGTTGCTAATCTTTTTGAAAGAATACCTTCCCCACGTTTGAGTTTTTTTATTTTTTCAAATACAAGATTCCTTCTTTCGTAAGGATTAAGTGGTCCTTCAAATTTAATATTTTGGTCCCCCACCTTGAGTTCATAAAGATGATCCAGCGAGTCTCCTCTATCCAGGAGACTCTGAAGCCTTTCCCACTGCTTGGTACGTCTTAGGTCTTCTTCAATATTGGTTTTTTTTCTCTCTAGAAATCCTGGACTAACTGCGAGTCCTTTTAAATTCGACATCTTTAATTCATCCTGCAACAACTGATCAATTGTGGAATGTTGAGGAGAATAAAGATCATGTTTAAGATCATCTACCCTGCCAACTTCTTTAAAATATTCATACAGCTCCAATAACTCAGGCCCAGGTGAGAAGGTTTTGCCACGCCAGCTAAGTAAAAGTTTAAATGGCGCCTCTGGGGCATCTTGGTAATGATGAAGGAAGTACAGCTTACGGGCCTTCCAAAATAAAAGGAACGACTGAATCTGACCAAACTTCTGATATTTAAGGCTCAGAATGCGATCATTCTTATCCAAATCCACATCTATTAAACTGCATGAACTAAGATGTCGGCGTAAATATTCTAAAAAAGTGTCTTTTCTTCTCAGTTCACTCGGAGGAGCAGCATCATGGAGCCAAATACCTTCTTGGCCTGAACCTCGGCCCAAATACAAGTGCCATGTTTTACCTGGAGTTCTAATGGCCACAGATATAAAAAAGGCCGTACTATAAATTTTTTGAATTTGCCCTTGGGAGAGCCTCGTTTCTTTGATAGTTTTAACTTGTTTTTCTAAATCTAAATAATATTGAATCATATGACTATAAATCTCATTACCACAGAGCATTCAGTCCATCATGGCCAGGTCGAATGGAATGTCCTTTCAGGGATTATATCGCAATTTGCTTATTTTGAGAGCAATAAGCAACTTCTAGTTTCAAAGATATTCTTAAATAACCTAACCGAGTTGACCCATGAGCTTAACCATACGCATGGTTATTTAACTCAAATTAAAGACGAATACCGTCAAGTTCTCCAACAGATTCTTAACAAACTTCCTCAAGATCACTCCTTGAAAAAGTTTTTAGGTCATATTTCAAAAAAGGGAGTATTGCCATTTTTTGAACTTAATAAACTTGTACTTTTGATTGAATCTGGACAATTTATCAAACAAGACTTGCCGGGAATTAAACTAACTGAATTTCATAGTCTGCAAAATCTTGACTATCAAAACTTTCAACGAAAATTTCTTAAAGAGTTCAGACACCTTGTGGACAGTTCCGGGGAAGTGCATTTTGATAAACATCCTGAACTCTCTGAGCTTAGTCGCCGCCTAAGAGAACTAGAGGAAAGAATTCGTAAAAATATTCAGGATTGGATTAATTCACCTCAAAATCAAAAGATCCTTCAATATACCAGCTACGACGTTCATTATGATCGTTATGTCGTTCCAGTGAGGTCAGATTCTTATCGTTCAGAAATTGGCCTTATTATTTCCCGCTCTGAATCGGGGCAAACGCTTTTTGTCGAACCATTTGAAATTCGAGACCATTGTAATCAAAGAATGGAACTCATCGCTAAAATTGATGAGATCATCAACAAACTGGCAATGAAATTTTCTTTTGCTCTCTTTGATTTTTCTGATCTTTTACATATCGTTTATGAACAAGTGGAACGACTAGACTTCTATTTAGCAAAGTCCGCTTTTGCTAATGCTTATAAACTTGAATGCCCTCGAATACGAGAAACACCCGGGTTTAAATTTTATCAGATTTTTCACCCTCTTTTAAAAAATGCAATTAAGAACAATGTTGACTGCGATTCTGACAATCGCGGCATTGTTATCTCAGGCCCAAATACTGGTGGAAAAACCGTATTCTTAAAATCATTAGCATTATCCTATCTTCTTTTTAATCACGGTTTTTTTGTCCCGGCAGCGGAAGCAGAAATGTATCCCTATGAAGGACTTTTCTATTTCGGTAACGACTTACAAAACCTGCAAATTGGTTTAAGTTCATTTTCTGGTGAAGTCAGAAACTATATTGAACTTCTCGAAAACGTGCATCCTTCTAATTTAATTTTAATTGATGAGATTTTTAATTCAACATCATCTGACGAAGCCTCTGCTTTATCTCTCGCTTATTTTGATGAGCTCCACAAGAGGGGAGTTTGCCACATCGTAGTTTCAACCCATCATCAGATGTTTAAAACTCTTATCCATCAAGATCAAAACTATCTCTCATGCCATGTTGGTTTTGATACTAAGAACATGAAACCCACTTATAAAATTCAATGGGGCACGCCAGGTAGCTCAATGGCCATTGATATTTTTCGCATTCTCGCTCAAGGCCACGACCAAGTGAAGGACGTGCCAGATAAGGCAATATCTCATTTAAGTGAAAAAAACGTCAGTTACGAAACACTCCTTCAGAGAGTTTCCCAGCAACAAATTGAACTGGACCAAATCTTAAATTCCAACCGTAAATTAGAAGCAGACCTTAAAAATCAAAAGGGAGCGATGGAAGGGATTCTTAATCTTAAGATGAATGAGGAACTCAACAAGGCACGTACAGAAGTTGATAGAATCCTTAATGAAGCTAGAGCACTTGTAGAGGAGGCTCGAAAAAGTGAAATCACTAAAATTCGCCGAATTGACGAAAAATCTCATCAACTTAAAAACCAAATCAGTCGTTTGAGTGGTGATGCAAAAAAGGAAAAAGAAGATTATTTCAAAGAAGGAAATCTAGACCTATCTAAAGTGCAAAAGGGTGACGTGGTATATTCTGAAATTCTAAAAAAAGATTTTACCGTACAAATCGTTGATCGTAGGAAAAACGAAGTTACCATAAGTAAAGGGGCCATTAAACTTACAGTTCCTGCAACGACTTTATCCCTCACTAAAAACTCATTTAAGGCGCCAAGTGTAAGTGTGACGTATCATAAAAACTCCAACGCTCAGTATGAGTACGATGCTAGGGGTGTGCGACTTTCAGAGTTCCAAAACATGGTAGAGAATGCTTTGGGCGACTTACTCTCAGGAGATGTTCCATTCTTAAATATAATTCATGGACATGGAGATGGTGTGCTTAAAAACTGGCTTCGAGATTATTTGAAACGATCTAAGGATTTTAAAATTGATTTACAAGAAATGGGCAATGATGGAGAAACGAGGATTACACTACGCTAAAGTTGCTTAAATTTACCAAATATGATCCTACAAAAACGGGATGTTGAAATTTAAAAGTGACAACATCCCTGCTAAAAAAATTAGAAATAAATAAAGATTCCTGTCCTGGGCCTTCATGAAAAACTATTTAATAATAGTTCCAATTCTCCAAGGTCTGAATTTCCAAGATTCCTGTTCATCATCACTCCAAGGCCATGGAACTGAAAGTGAGAACCAAATCATAATGGCCTTACCTTTGATGTGGCCAAATGGAACCGTCCCCCACCTTCTAGAATCAGCAGAGAAATCTCGATTATCGCCCATCACAAAAAAGTGTTCTTTGGGAACCGTGAATTTGTAATAGTTCGCAAAATAATCATTACCAACATCAATCTGGGTCACATGGGTAGCATTACCGGTTTTAGTTTCCATAAATTTAAACTGATAAGATTTGTAACGATCGTCCATATCTTCAAGGATCTCTTTCCCATCAATATCTTTAGTTACGATGGGCTTGTTGTTTACATAAACAACTTTATCAATCACTTCGATCGTGTCCCCAGGTAAACCCACGACACGTTTGATGTAGTTAAGATTTGTATCTTTAGGATATTTAAAAACAATGACATCACCTCGTTCAGGATATTTTTCACCAGTTATATAGACTGGATCTGTAAACCAATCACTGAAAGGAATTTTAAAACCATAAGAAAACTTATTAACGAGGATAAAGTCCCCAATAAGAAGAGTTGGGATCATAGAACCGGAAGGGATCTTGAATGGTTCAAAAAGAACCGAACGAAAAATCAAAACTGATAATATGATAAAAGTAAAAGACTTTACTTCTTTAATAAATTTTTGTTTTTTGCTTATAACTTGAATAACGGGAGGGGAAACCTCCGCTGCTTGATCAGGTACTGAGTTTTCTTGCATGAAGTCGCCTTTTATTTTTTCTGCGGATAGAGGTTAGAATAATAAAATTCCATAATATTTTTAGCTAGAAGTGGTGATTTAATGTACCACTTCTTCTGATTTACTATCATTACACAAATAGAAATCCCTTTATCATTTTTATCTTCAAGAGATTTTGCATAACTTACAAACCAATCTCTTTTACCACGAGGCTCCCCCCCTGTAATACTACCTGTCTTACCACCAATTTCTAACTTATTAAGAAGGTACTTACTTCTTCTAAAAGAAGATCTCGCTGTACCCTCTGTCACCGTGGCCATAAATAAAGTTCTTAAATCCTCAGCTGATTGTGGGGTGAGAATTTGTTCATCTTTTCTTAGAGGGGGAAAAATAATCTTTTTATCTTTAATACCTTCAAGAGATTTGATGGCTATTGGATAACGGATTACTCCACCATTTGCAATGACTGAAGCAATGACTGCACCGTGAACTGGACTCATCACGGTAGATGTATTTAGTCCGGATGAAAATTCGGCTAAATTATATTGATCCTGGGCCATGGAAAAATTTGAAGGAGCCAGATTAATTCCTTCAAGTAGTCTTTTGTTGAATCCAAATTTTTCTGCCATCTTCTTAAGACCAGCAGGTGTTAGATTTTCGATCGCAGTTCTTCCAAAGATCACATTGTTTGAAGTGGCAAATGCTCTCTCAAGGTCTAAACGTCTCACCCAACGGCGATTCGCAGGCTCTTTTAGTTGATGTCTATAGAGTGTGGTGGAGCGTCCACTAAAATGAAATTCCGTATCCGTTTTAATATGAGTATTTTCCAAAAGATCAGCTGCTGTGATGATTTTAAAAATACTGGCAGCAGGATGAGTGGTGCTGAAGGCCAGATCCCTTCCAAAAACATTTTTGGCCCTTCCGTAATCAACTGCCGCCATAATATTTCCGCTCTCATTATCAATCACAACTACCGATGTATAATCGGGGCGATATAAGGCAAGTTGTTTTTTTACAAAGTCCTCAAGCTCATCGTTAAAGGTATAATTCACCGTATATTGAGAACTATCATATTCAATTTGACTTACCCAGCTGTGCCGCTTTGCAAGAATTGAACTCCATTCTTGAGACGTCTCAGTCGGTTTAGCGGGGGGAACAATCATTGAGGGGGAAAAAGGTGTCTGGAACAGCGTATTATCTTTAATAAAATTAAGATTCGCCCATGAATTGGGTGAATGCAGGACCAGAAGGCCAAGTGATAGACTAATAAAGCGGTTTAAATCCTTGAAAACCATTCAACTATTATGCCTTAAAGTGCTTTCCAATGACAAAAAATTCTTTACTGACACTTCTCGTTGATTTCGGTTTCAAATAGTTGAATTCTTTAAAAAGATTTTTTTGTTCTTTGAGATAATTTTGTGCATTTTGAGAATCAAAGACTTTAATGACAAAATTACCGCCTGGTTTGAGAAAACGAGGCAATAATCCAAAGACAGATTCCACTAGATTTAAGCTGCGATCCTGGTCTAATGAACGAATTCCAGTCGTGCTTGGTGCCATATCAGATAAAACAACATCAAATGCATCCGGGACATCCAATTGAGAAAGATCGTGGATATCAAAAATATCTTTTTGATAAACTCGAACGTTTTTAACGCCACTTAGTTTTTTATTAACTTCTTGAATGTCGATTCCAACAACCTGGCCATTGTCGCCAATAACGCGGCTCGTATACTGAATCCAAGAACCTGGATAATAACCAAGATCTACAACACTTATACCTGGCCTTAAAACCTTATATCTCTCATCAATTTCTTCTAGTTTATAGATACTGCGAGCAAGAAAATTCTCTTGTTTAGCCTTATTAAAATAATGGTCTTTGACTTTAAAATTACCCATGGAGCTTTCTAGCAAGCTTTGTCGAATTAGGCCAATCCTGCTAAAATCAAGCATGAAAAAAATGGATAATGCTCTCGAGGTATTTAAACGCCTCAAAACCGTCTACCCAGATGCTCACTGTGAACTTATTCATCATAATTCTTTTGAACTTCTTGTCGCCACTATCCTTTCCGCTCAATGTACAGATGTAAGAGTCAATATTGTAACACCTCCTCTTTTTAAAAGATTTCCCACACCACAAAAATTGGCCAAAGCCGATCTTCCAATAATTGAAGATTTAATAAAGTCCGTTAACTTCTATAAAAACAAAAGTAAAAATATCATCGCCTGTGCTCAAGATTTGATTAAGAATCATCAAGGCGAAGTTCCAAGAACCGTTGAAGAATTAAGTGAGTTACCTGGAGTGGGAAGAAAAACTGCTAACGTTGTACTGGGAAATGCTTTTCAAATTAATACTGGGATCGTGGTTGATACTCACGTAAAGAGAACTTCTTATCTTTTAGGTCTTACTAAAGAAACTGATCCGGCCAAAATTGAAATCGATTTGATGAAAATTTTTCCTAAAGAGACTTGGACCGATCTTTCTCACTTATTAATATTTTTAGGAAGAAGAACTTGTATCGCAAGACGTCCTCAGTGTGATCTATGTTCCCTGAAAGACATTTGTCCAGCTAAGGGAAAAGTTTTTGAAGAGAAGGCCAAAGTTCTTCGTGGCACCAAATGAGTGGTATCTCATATCTTTTCTCAACCTTTGTGACTTCTTTACCTTGGGAATAAAATTTCATTCCTGCTTCATGACATAAAACTGTTCCAGCTGCGATATCCCAAATATTTTTGGGTTGGAGACTTACAACAAAATCGCATTGGCCATTTGAAAGCCGTGCAAGTTTATAAGCTATGCTGCCCACTGCCTTGAGCTGAAATTCATCACTACTCTTATTTTTAAAAAGTCCCTTTTTCCACTCAGACTTTGAAACTTCCCCACGATATGAGGACTTTTTTTGATAGTGACGTTTGATTGGAGAAAAATAACTTTCCTCCGTCATCGGATTAAACACCCAACCGCATCCATGAAAATGATCATTCTCAAGAACGGCCAAAGAAACGGCCCATTCTGGATTTTCATTAATATATTCTTGTGTGCCATCGAGTGGATCTAAGGCAATTAAAGGAAAGCCCCATTCTGAAAAGTTTTCTTCTGAATAAAAAACGGAGTTCGGAAACTCTCCGGCCTGTGATTCAAAATATTGCGACAGAATTAAGTCTAAGGTAGTAACTGGAGTACCATCTTCTTTTATTCGTATCTCTGGAAATTGATTATTTTTTACAAACTCTTTTATGACTAAAATGAACTTAGGGATAAGTTTTTTTAAATGAGTTTTGTTTTTGTCCACAAATTTTACCTAGTTGTCCACAATGATTTTAAAATTGTTTTTCTGACACTGTCAAAATACCAACGCTGCATATGTCAATAAATTCAGAGAGATAAAAAAGGGGAACCTGTGGTTCCCCCTCTCAGATTTTCAACTTAAAGTTCCTGACATTAAAAGTTTTCCCCAAAATTCATTAACTTGCCTCGTAGAATGCAAGCATTTCTACCCAGCCATCCTGAGCGACAGAAAGGGCAAAAACACCATCGGGTGCAGCTCCATTTTCCTCCACCACATTGGTCACTAACTTAATCCCATCTGAATCGACATAAACGAAAGGCTCATCAGATTGTGAAGATTGAGAAGTGAAGTGTTGATACCTGGCCGAGAAATCTTTAAAAACAGTGGCGGTTAAGGGTGCCTTGTACAAAAGTCCTCCTTGATTGCCAAAGAGAGATCCATTCTCTCCTGCTTTATGATTGTATCGGTGTTTAGGGTGTGGTGCAAAATAATAGTTAAAAAAGTAAGCAAAATTAAGTTCTTAACCTATTGCTCACGATTAAGAAGCTCAACTATATCCTGAGGCGTTTGATAAAAACTGTAAAGAATTCTAAAGCGACCCTCAAGATGAGAATCTAGCATGCAAAGCATAACATAGATCATATAAATGAAGTTTCTTCGGCTTCTTAAACGACTGATGGATTGAAAAATCCACTCCAATGGCAACACGCACAAGAAAACGATAAACCACAACATTCCAAAATCAGTGACCAGATTTCGCTCAGTGACAAAGGCAACAAGGAAAACACAAATAACAAGAATGGAAAGCTGTTGTAGCCATTTGTGATCAATTGTCAGAGCTGTAAGCAGTCTACGATGAGGTTTTAGTATCATAATGAGTAATGAAATAAGACCAATGATTGATAATGAAAAGAAGGCCTTCCGATCAAGAAGAGTTAGGATGTAACTCCTTAATTGTTGAATCGTAAGTCCACTTTCAAAAAACCGCAGATCAATATGCGTGATCAACGTGATGATAATAAGAAACAACCCAAGCGAAGTATATTTTACGAACTGAATACGATACCAATCCGTGCTCTCTTTTAAAAAATAGAAATAGAGAAGAGCTAGGCCAATGGGGAAAAGAAAAATATGATTATAGTTAAGCACTACACCCATATAACACAAAAGACCATACATAAGGCCTGAACGGTAGGTTGAGCTTTTCACGCACCAAAGAATTGACCAAATCCACAAAACAGAAAAAGTAGTTGTGGCACATGTATAAACATCTTTTTTGAGAAAAAGTGAAAAAGACCAAGTGGATATCAGAGCAAAAAGACCCAACATTGATAAACGACGAGCAATAAAAAATCTCATGATGCCATAAAAGGCTAACAGATAGAGACTAAAACTCACAAAAAAGAAATGCATACTCCAGCCCAAATTAATGAGATGTGGAAATCTCCTAAATGGGAAAAAATTCAGCTGCATGTAGCTCCACATCTGCCCATTCATCTTTTCATCTGGATCAACAATGAGTTTGTAGGTTTCAAGATTATTTAAAAAAGGAAAACTCGGCATTGATATAAAAAAAAGAGCGATAGTCAAAAACAGCACCGTCTTTTCAAATGAGTCTAGATATTTGTATTCTGTGAATTGCGTAGAAACTGATTCTTCAATAATCTTTCCCCGGGTCGGCCATGAGTAAAAGACTCCAATTAGTATGAAAAATCCCCAAAAAAAATGTTTCACAATCTCTTCAGGTATAAAAGACATGAGATTAAAAATTACCATCATGGTGGCACTTCCGATGATGACTCGATAAAGAACCCGATCAATGCTGGAGTTAGCACGAAAATAGATTTTTAGACGATGGTCTATCTCTTTTCCTAACAAATACCACTGACTGGCCATGAAAATTAAATAAAAAATCATCATCATAGACTGGATGAAAATGCTAAGTTCTAGTGTTTTTTGAATCCATACTGGAAGTAATAAAAAAGAGAAGTAGATAACCACTCGATTTATGAAGAATTTGGATTTTTCCCAAACAATATTTGAGCTTTTTACTAAAGTTCTATCCATAAACTCCGAGAAGATAATGGGGGACTAAAACAGTCACCTAACCTTTTAAACTATACCTGAGAAGAGGGGTAACTGTTCACTATCTCTCTTCTCTCTTTTCATGATCGTAGCTCACTTTCTTCCCACTTGCATCAACTATGTCCCATGCTAATCTTTACTTGGGTATCCAGGACGGATTTCGCCCACTCAAATGTCCGACCTTTCAGGAGGAAAGATTTGGGAATTGCTTTTGGTTCCATCAATTCAGGACTCCCTAAGGATATCGTTCAACAGATTGTCGAAGCGGAAAAAATTCCCGTAAAACAAATGGAAGCACGTAAAGGTAAAGTCGAAGATAAAAAAGCACTCGTCAGCGAACTCACTAAACTCATTGAGGGCATGCGAGGCGAAATTCTAAAAAATAAAAATGCTCGAAGTCTTAGAGAACTTGCAGTTGATACAGGTGGCAGCAAAAATATTGCTGTTACTGCTGATAAGAATGTCGCTGAAACCGGAGAACATCAACTCGAGGTTGTTCAACTAGCTCAAAAATCTTCGGCGATGACGAATGGGGTTGAGGACAAAGACAAAACTTATCTCGGAGTAGGTTATATCCGCGCAGTCCTTTCCAATGGCGATGAAAAAGAAATTTATGTTGATGAGGAGCATGCCAACTTAACAGGTATAGCAAAACTTATAAATAATGCTCCTGATATTGGAATGAAGGCAAACGTCGTTAATGATGGCAAGGACGAGGATGAGCCTTGGCGACTTATCATCTCACTTAACGAGGGTGGGGAGACTCAACAAGCTGAATTTCCTTATCTCTATCTTGTCGATGGCGAAGTAGATCTTGTTTTTGAGCAAGAGCGCGCCTCTCAAGACGCAAAAATTAAAATCAATGGATTTGAGATTGAAAAACCTTCAAATAAAATCACTGATCTAATTCCAGGGGTCACGGTAGATCTAAAAAAGGCCAAACCTGGCGAAGAGATAACTCTACAAATCACTGAAGATGTTCAAAAAATCGGTGGAAAAATTACTTCACTCGTTGATTCCATGAATGCTGTATTGAAATTTATTAAAGAACAAAACTCGCTTGATGAAAAAAGTGATACCTCCCGTACTTTAGGTGGTGATCTTACACTAACTACTATTGAGAGCAGGATGCGCTCAACAGTCTTCACTCCCATCATGACATCTACAGGCCCAGTAAGAATTGGTGATCTTGGCGTAACTTTCCAACGAGATGGTTTTTTAAAACTTGATCAGGCAAAGTTTGAAGGCATGATAGCAAAAGATTTCAAAGCTGTAACCGAAGCATTGACTGGGATCTACTCACTTGAAAAAGGTAAAACGAATGGCTTTATTGATAATCTTGAAGATGCCGCTAAACTTTTATTGGCCACCCCAAATGGTATTTTAACGACAAGAAAAAGCGGATTACAAAATCAAATTAGTCAAATCGATCGTCAGATTGCAACCAGACAACGAGTGATCGCTCAAAAAGAAGAAGTACTTAAGGCTAAATTCGCAAGACTTGAAGAAACGATATCAAAGATTAAAGGGCAAGGAGCAGGTCTTGCCGGTTTGACTGGTGGTGGTAATCCGGTACAACAATTAGGGTAAACTATCCTTAGGAGGAGGTTCAAATGAGTTATGGTTTAGGTGCCTATAAAAAAACTTCAGTTGAGACTGCCAGTAAAGAGCAGATCCTTTTGATGCTTTATCAAGCTGCTATTAAAAACTGCAAAAAAGCGATTGAATCAATCGAGCAGAAAAACGTAGCTAAAAAAGGTGAGTATATCGGGAAGATGCAAGATATCATCGTTGAGCTATCTAACAGCTTAGACTTTGAAGTAGGCGGTGAAGTGGCCAAAGAACTCGCATCCCTTTATGACTACATCCTTTATTCAAGCACGCAGGCAAACATTAAGATTGATAAAACTCATCTTGAAGGATGCTTAAAAGTTCTTAATACCCTCTATGACGGTTGGGCCGAAGCAATTAAAAACCTTAAGTCTTCTAACAATCCTAATAACTCAAAGAGTGCTTAATGAATAATCTTACTGCTCTTCTCGAAGAGTTCATAATGAAGGCGATAGTAAGAACTGAAAAGATTCTTGCTGCAGACCTCAAGAATGAAAATCTCGCCGAGTTCACAGAAGTCAGAGAAAAGCTGTTCACAATCATGGATCAAATCTCTCAAAAGATTGACTGGGAGACAGTTTTACCAGAAAAGAAAGCCGAGTTTAATAGACAGTTTGAATTCATTAAAAAGCTTGATGATGAGCTTTTAGTTAAACTCCATCACTATCAAGACGAAGTAAAAAAAGACATCGAAAAAACATTTCGTCAAAAAGAGAGCATCAAGGGTTATAACCTGAATGATGTTAAATAAATTGAAAAAACTACTCATTATCCAAGAAGATGATGCCTACTTTTTGTTTGAAACCTTACAGGTCATAGAAAAGAACATCGCCATTCTTAAAGAATTTGAGATTCATATTTTGGTAGATGAAAAAGCTCTATCAACCCTCCAAGAAACAATCGACCCCATTATTTCAGGCATCACAACTGATTCTGAAAAAATCCTGAATACAGAATTTGATATCAGTTTTAATCTCTCGCATAACACCAAGTCCTTGTCGTGCCACACTCAGGTGAAAGCAAAAAATAAAGTTGGTCCGTATTTTGAAGAAAATCGATTAATCGTACCCGACCTATGGTCCACTTATTATCTAACATTAAAGGGTGGCGCACCTTTTCTTACCTTCCACCTACAGGATATTTTTAGAAATATCCTAGGTGTCAAACGTAAAGCTTTTGAAGAAAAAAAACCTGAAAACTTTAAGATCATTGCATTTGGCCATTTTAAATCCCACCTGATGACGGGTGATGATCTCGAAGTTTTAATTGATAAAGTTCATAAACATTATCCTTCCTTACAAATTCGAGATTTATCAGAAATTGATCTTGTTTCAGATCTGTCCAGAGTTCTTTATGTGGGCCCAACTTGTTTAAATTCTCTGCGTATTTGTGAAGGTGGTGCCACTGGCCTTTACCTTACAAGTCATTTCCAGGGACTTAATCTTCTTCCTTATGGACCTGGGCATACCTATACCAGCTCAAGGGGCAAAGCGTATAAAACTCAAGACGTGTTTGCCATGATTGAAAGAAAACTGAATCATCAACCACTTTATGATAATCCTGCCATATCTATTTATGGCATTGATCATGAAAATCTTTATGGTGCTTACGTGCAAAGCCTTAATACCAGTGATGATCATTACCCAATCTATCAGTCACACGTTGTTCTTTGGAACTTTTTATTAAACCTCTTTGAATCTAACCTCGATATTACGCACTGTTCAACTTCTCAAACAAATTTGATTAAGGCCAATCAGGTTGTATTAAAAAAACTTTTACGTATACATGATTACGCCATGAGTGCCGTTGAGAAAATTCATCGTGAAGCAAAAAATCAATCAACAAGTGCCACAAATATTGAGGCCCATGTCAAAACTCTTACAGAAATTGATTCTGTTTTTGAACATATCGCAGCCTCTCATTCTATGTTGCGCCCTTTTTTAGATTTTTATAAGATCCGTAAAGGCCAAAATGAAGGTAAGACACTCTTAGAGCAAGCACAATCAACTTTTATTGCTTACTCTGAAGAGCATCAATCTTTAACGGCACTGGACGAGTTATTTTCTGTGACTTTGAAGAGAAACGAAGTTAACATTTGATAAAACCTATCAAGGAAGGACTTCATGTCAGGGATGACATTTTCCTTAAACGTGACAAAGAATCAGTTTCTGAATGAATCTATATCTTTGTCACAAGATCTACTCGCTGACATCCTTTTTGCTATCAATTCACTTCCAACTCTTACTCATAATAACGAATATATATGGAATTATCATCTCTCAAAAGTAACTAGCGATCTTGATCAATTTGTGGAACTTACGACTCTTATTTCTAAAGTCATCATGAAGCAAAAAAATCAAACCCTGCCTCAAATTAAAGAATCACATATTCATCTGCTTTTCATCGTCAAGGCCATAAATCAGGCCCGGGCCAAATCTGATCTTGTGGCCCTGGAAGAATTGATTAAATACGAATTAAAAGATAACTTAACGGTGTGGAAAATAGATCTGATCTCACAAACAAAACGGCTGCTGAGCACTTAACTGTTTCAATCGACAGTATTATCTTCGATGATTTTCCAGAACTTTTACTTACCGATATAAAATTCACGACTCCGAACAATGCAGATCTCATTATTTCCAAAGTCGATCAAAAACTTAAAATTACATTTCCTGACCAGTCTTTCTGTGATTTTCCCTACTATAAAAGAAATCTATTTTCACTTATTAATGCTCAAAAAAAATCCTTCGAAGAAAAACTTATTACCTCAACTGATGCATTTGAGTCTCTTTTAAAAACGGGACAAGCTTTAGAGAAAAAAATTTTTTCTAATCTCACCCAACCAGGAGAAAATCTTAAGGATCTTTGGGATCAAGTCATTAAGAAAATCAATCTTATTTCTGCCGAGTCTCATAGTCTAAATGAACTTGTTGAAAAATTATTGCATGTTCCATTTTTACAGAACTTTCAGACCTCCCTCATTATTCTGCACCTTAAGGGTCAAACAAAAGCAGAAATACTAGGAACGATGTGGCGAAGCGAGCGAGTAAAAGGTCTTATTGAGGTTAAAGACTTTAATCAATTTTTTAATTCCGTAAAAAAATCTAAAATAAAATCTTTTTCATCTGACAGTTTTAAGAAAATTAATTTACCATTTAACGGAAGCTTCCTCGCCAAAGAAGTCATCTCCAAAAAATACAGTTTGGTGGCGATAGCTTCTCGCCATGATTTTTTAAGTTATCAAGAAGAAGTTGAACTTTTTGAAACTTGCATCGATCTTCTACAGCCACATTTCGAAAGATTGATTGATCAAGAATTCTCAGATAAACGAATCGCCGAATTGCGTGTTTGTTTGAAAGAATTTCCATTACCTCTCAGAATAAAAAACATTTTAACTGATGCCTCATTTACAAATGATCTTTTCAAAACAGAGCTAGAGGATAAGGACATCTTTTTTAACAAAAAGATACAGGGTCCCTTTAATTTGGATATTTATGATAGTGATGATTTAAGGCACTATGCCTTTGATCTTTTTCATTTTCAACGAATTTCCCTCTTGGGGGAACTCTTGAATACGCTCAGGCACGAGCTAAGTAACCCATTGTTTGGTTTAAAACTAGGATCTCAAATCTTCCTAACTTTAGATGTTTCACAAGATAGCAAAACTTTAATGAAAGAAATTGAAATCAATGTTAATAGATGCCAGGTTATTATTGAAAATTTCTCAAACTTGTATCAAGTTCAATCAGAAACCAAACCCATCGAACTTAAACGAATCATTGATGAATCTTTAGTGCTATCAAAAAGTGAGACAAGAGAAGTTAAAAAGTGCATTAATTATCAACCTGGATCCGAAAACATTATTCTCAATGTTCCTCTTATTTTTGTCGTACAAATACTTTTTAACCTTATCGTTAATGCTATACAAGCGATGAGACTAGGTTCTACTCCTGGCAAACTTGATATTAATATTTCTTATGATGATAAACTCATTTATATTGATATTATTGATAACGGGCCAGGAATTCCAACAGCCCACCTGCCCAAGCTATTTCAACCTTTTTTCACTACAAAATCGCAAGGAACTGGACTTGGCTTAGTACTTTCTAGGAATCTTGCACTAAAAATGGGTGGAAATTTAGAATATTTAGATAATAATAAAACCACTGGCGGATATTTTCGCCTCACACTACCTAAAAAATGAAAAATATTTTAATCGTCGAAGACGAAATTCTCATTCAGCAATCACTCAAAAAACTTCTTGAGAGAAGGGGTTTTTTCGTTGAAGTATCATCAAGTGGAAAGACTGCTATTGAGATGATACTCTCCAAAGATTATGACCGAATTGTATGTGATCTGATGCTTCAAGATATCTCTGGTTTTGATGTCATTGAAGAATCGAAAAAGAAGTATAATGCAAACCAGCTCAGTAAAAAATTTATCATCATGACGGCCTATAACTCTCCCCAGGTTCTTTCCCGGGCAAATTCTTATAAATGTCTACTGATTAATAAGCCCTTTGATGATCTTGAGCAGGCCATGCGCCTAATGACGGAGTAAGTATGAAAATGGTTCCTTGTAAATCTGTGGGCATTACCCTTAAACCCAATTCCACACCAGAGTTTTATAGTATTTTACCGAATCTGTGTAGTTGGCTAAAGAGGAGAAAAAAACAGATCGTTTTCAGAAAAGATGATCATGAAAGAGTACTCAAGTTTTTTAAAAGCAAAAGTACGGAAGACTTAGACTTTTTAGATGAAAAAAAATTCCATAACAATGTTGATATTATGCTTTCTCTTGGTGGTGATGGAACACTTATTGGAGTTTGTCGCCGAATCAATTCAAAAATCCCTGTACTTGGTATCAACTTAGGTCGACTTGGATTTATTACTGAATTTAATAAAAATGAGTATTTTGATCGGCTAGGGGATATTCTCGACGGAAAATATCAAGTCACAACAAAACCCCTTTTTCACGTGTCAGTGATGAGAAACAATAAACATCATTTTAAAGATTATTTTTTCAATGATGCTGTAGTAGCAAAAAATGATATTGCTCGTATGATTTATCTGCGAGCAGAACTGGGTGATGAGCACATCTACAACATTGCAGGAGATGGTATCATTATCAGCTCTCCCATGGGTTCTACGGCCTACTCTATGGCAGCTGGTGGTCCCATCGTTCACCCAGATGTTCGAGCTTTAGTTCTTACACCTATTTGTCCCCACTCCCTTATCCATAGACCATTTGTGATACCTGATACTTCCGCTATTTCACTTAAAATGATGCCTCCCCATCATTCAGTAACCTTAACTCTTGATGGCCAAGTTGCAGTTGCCCTAGAGGAGCAAGATGTCGTTATTATTAATAACTCCAAAGTGAAAAAAGTTTCATTAATAAAAAATCCAGATCGTTTCTATTTTGAAACGATTAGAGAGAAATTTGTCATTTCTAAAAAAGAATAAGCAATATACGTAAAAAATACGCTTTTCCCTTGATTCATACGTACTCTGTCCGTACAATTCTGGGAAGAGGTATTTATGAATGCACGTTTTTATTTAAAAAATCTTCTTATTCAAAATTTTGCAACATTCAAAAACCAAACTATTAACTTCCGCCCTGGCTTCAATGCCATTGTAGGAGAAACGGGATCTGGTAAAAGTTTAGTTCTGGATGCTCTGGAACTCATACTCGGGGGAAGAGCTGATAAACGGATTGTACGACGAGATACGGCCTACTCTTTAGTGGAGGCCCATTTCACCTGCGATGACCAGCGCGTCATCCATTATCTCGAACAAGAAGGTTACCCTCTTGATGAAAATGAGCTTATCGTTAAACGTCTCATTTATAAAAATGGCACCACGAAAAATTACATCAATCACCTTTCTTGTACTGTTCATTTTTTAAACCAATTTGCAAAAAGATATGTGGACCTTGTTGGACAATTTGAAAATCAAAAACTTCTCTCTGAAACTTATCAGCTTCAGTTATTAGATCATTACTCGAAAATTGATACGGAAATAATGGAGTATCAAAAAGGTTTACTTGATTATAAAAAGAATAAAAAACAATTCGAGGATCTAGAAAAATCTAAAACGACTAGAGATCAAAGAATCGATTATCTATCCTATCAGCTTCAAGAAATCGAAAAACTCAATCCATCCTCCCAGGACGAGCAAGATTTATTGAAGAAGAAAGATTTGATGATGAACATGGAGAGAACTCAGAAACTTTCTTTCCAGATTGGCGGCATCGTTGATGGCCAAGAAGGCCAAGCTGGACTTATCTCTCAACTGAAATTTCTGAGTTCTCTTCTTATTAAACATCCTCATATTTTTAAAGATCAGGCGGATGCACTAATTGAAATCGAAGATAAATTTCACCACCTACATCAAGACATTCAAAAAAAACTTCAATTTGAAGTTGATGCAAATGAACTTGAAGTTGTGCTTGATCGTTTAGACTCTTATCAAAAACTTAAAAAGAAATTTGGAGGCACTGTCGAGAACATCCTTCATTCTCAGGTAGAATTCCTGAAAGAGAAAAACCAACTAGAGGAACTTGATCTTAATTTCGGAGATCTGGAATCAAAGATTCAGTCTATTTTTAGAAATCTTAATTCCCTGGCCGACAAACTACATGATAAACGTGTTGTTAACGCTAAAAAACTTAGCCAGGAACTCACTTTCAAGATTCGAAATCTTAAAATGGATGGTGCGACTGTTTCCATGGCACTTGAGCGCATCACTGAATTTACAGAATCTGGTCTTACTCGTGCATTTTTTAAAGCAGAAACAAATCCCGGAGAAGGATTTTTTAAAATTAAGGAAATAGCTTCAGGTGGAGAACTTTCAAGAATTCTTCTTAGTGTAAGACAAATTCTTTCGTGTAGTGATTCCATTAGTATTTTTCTTTTTGATGAAATTGATACTGGAATCGGTGGAGAAACCGCTAACTGCATCGGGAAGGCACTATGTGATGTGGCAAAGGATGGCCAAGTTATAGCCATCACCCATTTACCGCAAATTGCTCAGTTTGCTGACGCCCTAATAGTTGTACAAAAAGAAATTCAAGAAGCAGACAAAAGAACTGAATCATATGTTAGAGAAGTCATAGGCAATAAGATCTTAAAAGAAGTTAAAGCAATGTCGGGGCTACACTAAAGGTATAAACTTTAAATCATTATTCTCAATAAAAATAAATGTTTTAGTTTTTAGTGCATAACCATTATTTACGTATGTAGATAAGCTTTCAGACATTTGAAAAATGTCCTGAACATGGCTATGTCCACCAAGTACAAAATCATAGTGTCCCTTCGTTTTCTGTAAAACTCCATGTCGGAAACGATTTTTTACGAGTTCCTCATCAAAAGCTTTAAAGCCTTTTTTTCGTGATACTTTAGAAGCCCTTTCTCCTATGAAATTTAGTAAGCTATATGGCATGATTCTATTTGCGATAAACCTTAAGGGAGGAGAAAGAATAAACTTCTTATACCTCTGATAAGCAATGTTATCTATCTCGTGTTCATCTCCATGAGAAAAATAATATTTTTTGCCATCAATCTCTTCAATCAGCTCATTTTGAAAAACTCTTACTTCATCTTTTTTCCATCTCAAATGAAAAAGCTTCTGTAAATGCACGTCATGATTACCTTCAAAAAAATAAACTTTTTTGCCAGCTTTTGCTAAATATTCCATTTTATCAAAATGATGCTGGAACAGACGGAGATATTCTTGATGAGGACCACACATTAAGTCAAAGATATCCCCTAAAAGGATTATATAATCGCTACTCTGTACTAAAGGATGATCCAGGAACGTTCCCAAAAGATAATCCGCGGAATCGCGTGGATTTTTCACATGGATGTCAGATATGGCAGATATTTTCATGTTATTTATTTATAACACTAAGCTCATCCTTAATCCGCTCAAAAATATACTTATCCAAATACTTCTTACTGATATCGTCGAGCATCGTAAATTTACAACAAATTCTCCAAACTTTATAGGACAGACCGTTAAATTCGTCCGGGTCCATTTCTCTAATCATTGTAACTGAGGCCATGGCCTTGGTCCCCCATTTGCCTAGGGTGATATCGATATTTATGATCTGGTCATTTACTTTAAAAAACTTCCATTCTGCACGAGAGACTAAGAAAGAAAATCCCCCAGAACTGATATCAAAACAATTTTTCTTAAAAAACTGGTTGGTATGTCTAAGAATTGTTGCGGCCTTATTAAAACTGACTTGAATATCGGCTTCATCGTGGCAATCAAGTCGAAAGTTATTACGTCTCTCTACCTGAGCTACGAAAGTAGGTATCGAGAGGTAATAACGGATTGGTGCCTCACATTGTTTAACATTACATCTCATAATTAGAGCGGATTCTGGGATATAAAGATCAATGTGGGGTTGAGCCGCAATAAGATCATTAACTTCAGAATCTTTATCAATAATCGGAACGATACAAAAATCACGTCTGCTTTTTCGAATAGACTCAATTCTAACTTTGGCCAAAATTTTTGTGTCACCAATGAGACGCCATAAAAAAACTTCTGCATTTGCTTCTTTAGCACTATGTAAAAGACTTAAAATATTTGCCTCTTCATTTATGCCAAAAAGCTTATTATCTGAAGCCAAATGATCTCCAAAAGAGACTTCTCAGTTTAAGAACTGAGAAGTCTCTGGGCTTAAGTAACAGAACTAAAAACATTTTAACTGATCAGTTTTAAAGCGCTAGCACCAAATTGATTTGCCTGAACCAAAGCAGAGGTACCCGCTGCACTTCTAATCTGAGCTGAAGCTAATTTGGCAGTTGACTCCGCAATATCAACATCCTCAATTCGAGATCTGGCCGAATCTAAATTAACTGTAGCTGTATCTAAGGTATTCATACTGGACTGTAAGCGAGACTGAATCGCACCGAAGTTCGATCTGAATCCACTCACCTTACCAATAGCACTATCAAGTCTTTCCAGATTTGATAAGGCACCATCTTTGTCTCTAATGTTGGTTCCATCAATACCAAGACTTTCTGAAGATGAGTCCGATATCGAGGAATCCATTTCAATAATATTTTCCTCACCATCATATGCTCCCACCTGGAAGCTTAGTACATCTCCCTCACCTCTAAGGAGTGAGCGACCGTTGAACAATGTCGTCTTCGAAATTCGATCAGCTTCTGCTACAAGTTGTTCGTATTCAAGAGACATAAAACTTCTTTCCTCATCTCCGACCGTATCAGATCCGGCCTGAATGGAAAGTTCACGTAAACGAGTTAAGATGTTGGAAGTCTCGTTTAACGCTCCTTCTGCGACTTGTACCAAAGAGATGGCATCGTTCGCGTTTCTTGAGGCCATACGTAGACCTCGCGTGGACGCTTCCATCTTTTTTGAAATAACTAGTCCCGCAGCATCGTCAGAGGATTTATTAATCCTTTTACCTGACGATAACTTTGCAAATTCCGCTTCCTGGTCCGAACTAGCCGTCCTCAGGTTTCTTTGTACCTCTTGCGAGGCGATGTTCGTGTTGATTCTTAAGCCCATCAACGTACTCCTTGATTAACACTGTAATGACCCAATATGGGCCACATATACCTTATCGAAATAGTCAGTTAATTAATGAGCTACATTATGGAGAATTATTTGAAATACAAGCAGTTACAGCCAGTTGGCCTCTCTAAACGCAATTTTTTTGTAGGATTATATGTGCTGGATTTTACTGATGGTTGAGGTCGTGGAATATCCATCAACAAAATTCAGTGAGAAAACGTTCCCACCAAAACTGATGACTTCTTTGCCGCCTACAATTTGATCAATCTTCCAATCTCCTCCTTTGACTAGGACTTTTGGTCGAATTTTTAAGATTAAATTCAAGGGAGTATCCTCTGTGAAGACTTCAACAAAATCTACAGATTTTAACTGTGATAAAACATAAGCTCGATCTACTTCATTATTAATTGGACGTTCTGATCCCTTAAGTCTTTTCACGCTTAAATCAGAATTTAGACCTATGACTAAAAGGTCTCCCAGTTTTTTCGCCTCAGCTAAATAGGTCACATGCCCTCTATGGAGAATGTCAAAACAACCATTGGTAAAAACGATTTTCTTGTTTTTATTTTCTGAAAGAAATTTTTCTAACTGTTGTGAAAACATTAATCAATCCGAATAACTTTACTATGAGTCACTTTATTTTGCAGATCAAAATATGAAAACAGCCCTAGGCTTACAAAGTTCATAAGTGTAATTAGACTCCTGATAGCCAACGAACCAAAACTTAAGCCTTTATTATTTTGATCGACCACTCTGATACCCATGATACTTTTTCCAACACTACACTGTGGTGTTTTATCAAAAATTGAAAAATAAAGAAGGTAAAATCCACAAAAAATAGTGAGAACAAGAGGTGTTACATCTGAAGGATAGGTTTCCCAAACTTCAAAGATATCCATACTGATGGTTCGGGCCATGATCGTTAACATGATCCCAACAATTCCCAATAAAAATATCATATCTAATAAGTATGCTGAGACTCTTTGTGTGCCGCTAGCTACACGATATGTTTTTTCAATACGTACTTCTTCAATAGGCATGGCTTCCGGGACAATTTGTTGCTGACCATAAAAAAGAGAAAGATCGTTTTGATACACATTCATTTCTTTTTGATTCTGTTGATGACTGTGGTTCAACGTAGATGTTGATTGAATGATTTTATCTGTAAAAACAGGTTTGATGTCTGTCGCTTTAGGTTGATGAAAACCTAATCCAGAAGTAAGAGGCTTAAATTCAAATTCTTCCATAGAAAAATCATCTTTTGCAGGAACAGCCGAAGATTTCTTTGGTGGTACTGATTCAAGATTCATAATCTTTCCTTTGCTTTGACTTGAAATAAGTTTCTCACAGAAACCTTAATCGAGCAATCTTTGGAGCAGGATTCCAGCACCTACGGCCAATGCTGTCGGCGTCCTCATAATGGGTGTTGGCAACGTAAGGGAAGAAACATTTTTTAGATTCCTCAAAAACTCTAGTTCTTTTGGAGAAAATCCACCCTCTGGCCCCACGGCCAAAAGTGTCGGACCAGTTATTTTTTTACAGTTCGATAGAGATTGATCTCCAGACTGGGAATCTAATAACAAAACCTCTTCATATTGCTCCCAAGCCAGATTTATCCAATCGATGAAGATGACTTCAGGTAGGTAAGGAGCATTTGACTGTTCAAGAGCTGAAACTAAAAGATTATTTAATCGCTCTTCGTCAGGTACTCGCATCTGAGAATAGTCAGACTTAATGAGAAAAATCTTATGCATCCCTAACTCAACAGCTTGCTTCAAAGAAAGTTCAAGGGCCTCTTTTTTAGGCATCCCCAAAACAAGACTCATATCGTACTTTCTTATGGCCTCAATTGAGTTCTTAAATTTAAGTCTCATTTCTTTTTTTGTGATACTCACAACACTTGTGAGAACACATATCCCTTTCCCATTTAGGAGTAACAGATCTTCGCCTATTTTGATCCTTACCACCTGAGCTAAATGGTGAAGGCTTTCTCCAGTTATCTGGTAATCTTCTTGAATTATTAAATCTGGTTTCCAGTGGGCCCTCATAAAGCTTCTTTTTGAAACAATAGAGCACTCCAATCGCCCTTATCAGTGCGTCTGATGAGTTTTAATTTTTCAGATGAATAAGCTTCAACAATACCTTCAACCTGTGGTTTCAGAAGACCAGAAAGGATAAGATATCCAGATGGTTTGGTGGTCTCGATTAAAAAATCTTTTTCCATCATAAGGATGCTTTCAAGAATATTAGCGAAAACGAGATCATATGCTGGTTGAAGTTTATTTCTGACCTCAGGTAAAAGAAGCCTGAAAGATTTATCTGAGAGGTGATTAATTTCTGAATTGTGATAACAATTTTTGTTTGCTTCTATATCAATGTCATAAAAATCGATTTTTGCTTCTAAAAAAAACTTCAATGCTGACAACCCAAGGATGCCAGAACCAGAACCAAAATCTAAAACTGTTTCAATTTTACTTTTTGTTAAAACATTTTCAGTAAAAAGTTTTAAACAAAGAAACGTTGTTTCATGGCTTCCAGTACCAAACCCCATTCCTGGATTAATATAAATTTGCTCTTTGGAGTGAGACTTATAATCTTTTTGCCAAGAAGGTATAATTTCAAGCTGTTCATTAATTAAAATGGGTGCATAATGTTTTTTCCATTCCGCATTCCAGTCCTCGCCAGGACACTCTTCAACTTGAGACTCACAAAGACAATTTGTTTTGACTGAATAATTAAAATCCTGGGCATCACCAGCAGTAGAAAAAAAGAATCTGTAATTTGTTGGCTTTTCCAAAACTCTAGCCTCAACCTCATCAATAACCTCCTGTGGAAGATCTCCACCAGAATATGAGCGCTCTCCTAAAATTGCATCCACCTGAGCTTCATTTAAAGAAAATTCCTCAATCCCCATTGCATGATGATCCAGTAAAGCTTTTGACTCAATGTCTAACCATTGATCTCTAGAAGGCTGAAAATGAAAGAGAGTGACAACCCAAAAATTTTGCATAAAAATCCTTTAATTTTGGAATCTTATAGCCCAAAGAAAACCCTCTGTGAGGATAAAAAATTTACATTTCCCAAGCTTTTCTGGTCTTAGCTCCCTTTTTTTGTTAGTAAACCAATCCAGAATGAATCAAAAAATATTTCTTATCGGTATAGCAGGGGGCTCAGGCTCTGGAAAAACCACTTTTGCTACAAAAGTGATTAAAAACCTCAGTAACACTGATGTCTATCTTCTGCATATGGACTCCTATTACCTGCATGATCAGCCTCAGGCCAATTATACATCTAACGGAAAACCAAACTTCGATCATCCCAATGCTTTTGATTGGGAATTATTAAGACTACACTTGTCAGAACTTAAAAAGGGTTACGCCATAAAGTGCCCAATCTACGACTTCTCTTCCTCTAGTAGAACCGGGGAATTTGAAAACGTGGGTCCTTGTAAAGTTGTTTTATTTGAAGGGATTTTTTCACTCTATGATCAAAAAATTCGAGAGATGTTAGATATAAAATGTTTTCTCCATGTGGATTCCGATATTCGATTTACGAGAAGACTTCACCGTGACGTAAAGGAGCGTGGAAGATCATTGGAATCAGTTATTTCTCAATATTACGATACTGTACGCCCTATGTATCAAAGATATCTCGACCCTCAACGTCAGTACGCTGATTTCACTGTTGGAGAGGAAACCGATGTTGCCTCCCTCATTTTGTCTGCTAGAATTAAAGAGTTTTTATAACTTTTTACTCAGGTCTTTTAATTGAAAAACAAATATTTCTCCATTTTACCCATTGGCGGAGTCGAAGAAATCGGCTCAAACATGACCCTCATCAGAACAACCGATGAAGATATCATTATCGACTGCGGACTTCTTTTTCCCTATGAAGATTTTTTTGACATCAATTATCTTATTCCAGATTTTTCACATTTAGATTCTTCGCGAATTAAAAATATTATTATTTCTCATGGTCACGAAGATCATATTGGGGCCCTCGGACACCTTCTCAAAGCTTTTCCAGAAGTCACGGTTCACGCCAGTCGCTTTACCCTTCAGCTCATCCAGAAAAAGCTCGAAGAACAAGAAGTGAAATTTAAGTTTGAACTTTATACTGAGAAATCAGATCTTACATTTTCTGAAGTTGATATTTCTATGGTTCATGTAAACCATTCTATTCCTGAAACTCATGGCCTCATCATACGTACTAAAAATCGTGAATGGGGTGCCCTTTATATTTCAGACTTTAAGGTTGATCTCACTTCCACACATGAAAAACCAATTGATTTTCCTCGAATCCGTGAAAAACTCTCAGAATGTAAAGAGACCGCTTATTTCATAGATAGTACTAATATTCTAAATGATGGAAAAACTGTTTCAGAAAATGATCTTCACCTTGATCTTAATCTCCTAATAAAAAGACCCGAGAACCGAGTCTATATAACATTATTCGCATCTAACGTTCATCGCATTAATGCCATTGCAAATATGGGAAAAGACGCTGGAAGAAAAATCGTCATTATGGGACGATCATTAAAAAGTTACATGTCAGTAGCTTCTGAAACAGGTCATTCAGACATCTCTCCAGAAGAACTTTTTATGCCCGACCAGGTCAAACAAGAAAAAGGTAAAATGCTTATTTTCCTTTCAGGTTGTCAGGGTGATTTTTTGAGTGCTCTAAGAAGATTTAGTTATGGTGAGGATGGAACATTTAAACCTGGTCCTGGTGATCTTGTTATTTTCAGTTCAAAAGTTATTCCTGGAAACGAGAAAAAAGTTTTTCGCATCTATAATAAACTAACTGAGTCTGGAGCAGAAATCATTACAGCAAATGATCAACACATCCATGCTTCAGGGCATCCGGGTAAAGAGGATCTTCATCTTCTTATGCGCAATTTTATGCCTACCTTTTATTTTCCCATTCACGGTGAATCTTATTTTCTAAAAAAGCACTACGAATTCATAAAATCCCGTTATCCAAAAATTTCGGCCTACTTGATATATAACTACCAGGAAGTCGTTCTAGGTGAAGGTGTTATTCAAATCAAAAAACATGAGCGCTTTGAGCCTCGCATTATCCACGGTAAGAATCTAGAGATTGAAAAAACACAAATTAGTCAGCGAAGAAAAATGGCCACCCAAGGAGCAATTTTTATAAGCTATCATAAAACGATGGGGCATATTGAACTCACAACTATTGGGCTGCCTATTCTGTTTCAGGATCAAATCGAAATTCTCAAAAAGAATGTTATTCAACGAATTAAGTCAGACTTAATAAGTCGAGATGAGACATATCTAAAGGATCAGGTTAAAATTATGACTCGCCAATTTTGTAACAACTTACTTGGCTATAAACCCGTAACAGAAGTACATCTCCACTAAATGGAAAAAACTGCACTTATTCTCATAGTTTTTACGAATGCATTTCTTGTCCTCATTTTGGGCTTTCTTTCTTTTCTTGTTTATAAATTATTTAAGCATAATCGGAATTCACCTCAATCAGGAGATCCTATGATTAATATTCCACAAAGTGAATTTCATCCCGAAGTTTTGAAAAGAATTAAGGAACTTGAAAAAGTTAAACCAAAACGTTCTGAACTTTTTTGTCCCAACCATACTGAAGAACCTGGTGAAGTTACTTGTTCGATCTGTGACAAGTTGTTCTGTAAATCTTGTATTCGACCATTTAAAACCATGCACTTTTGTAAAGAACATATCCCCCTTATTATGAAATATGAATGGGATGAGATTATTACGATTAAGACATCTACCATTGAGCCTGAACAAGGTGTTCGACTTTTTGATATTAAAAAAAATCTTTTAGAAAAAGAAAATATTCCGACCTACATTGAAACCCACTACAAAATCAATGTAGACCAAGATCATATTGAAACTTATCTTGTGATGTATGGAATAAAGGAAAATGTTCAAAAACTTAAAGAAAAAATTACCAATATCAAATTACACTAATAAGACCTATTTTTCTAAAACTTCTCTCAAATATGACGGCTCCAAAAATGGAACCGTCTTATTTTGAAAGAAATATTTATAGGAATTTTTCGGAAACATAAAACCCTGCGAACCAGATCAAATCCTTATACAGAATTCGGAATGAGTACTGTCCTATTTTTTAAAGCTGGGTATCATGACTTCGTTCATTTTTCTTCATAAACGATGGTGTATCGAATTCATCTTCATCAAAGTTGAAAAAACCTAGTTTTTCAGCAATTGATTTAATTCTACTCTCACGAGTTTGAGTATTTTGAGTTGGTGCCTCGGCCACATGCCCGGTTTCATTATGAGCATGCTCCTGACGTTCTACTCTCTCTGCATACATTGGGGCAGCTGGTTTTACAGAAGCTGGAGCATCAAAAGTCTTTTGTGATTCATATTTTGAAGCAGCACTTTGTAGTTTTTCTGCCCAACTTACTTTAGATTTTTCCTGAATCATTGGCTCATCTAGATCAAATGAAATTTCATTTTTAATGGCGTAATCTGTTTTTCTAGAAGTAACTGGAGCCTCTTGTGGAAGTTCTGGTTTTGTTTCTAATCTAGGTGCATGAGGGGCCATTGGCTGTACTGAAGCCGCTGGAGCAGTTTGTTCATAAACTGGCTGATGAACTCTTTGTTGAATAACTGGCGCTTCCTGTACTTCAACTGTAACACGAGCAGCATAACCAGTAGCTTGAGCAGCTGCTGCAGTGATTTCTTTTTTAGGAAGTTTTAAACCAGTGGCGATAACAGTTACTTTAACGTTTTCACCCATTGAATCATCAATCACTGTTCCGAAAATGATTTCAGCATCTTCATCAGCAGCTTCCATGATAAGTGAAACTGCCTGGTTAGTTTCGTGAGTTGTAAGAGAGGAGTTCCCTGTGATGTTGATAATAATCCCAGTTGCACCATCAATTGAAACATCTTCAAGAAGTGGGGAACTAATCGCAATTTTAGCAGCTTTTAAGGCCCTTTCTTGTCCTGCGGCCACACCGGTGCCCATTAGGGCCAATCCCTTATTGGACATAACTGTCGAAACATCGGCAAAGTCAGCATTGATCAATCCAGTATTATTGATAAGATCTGAAATACCTTGAACTGCATTAAGAAGAACTTCATCTGCCGCTTTAAAAGTATCAACAAGGGATAAATTTTCGCCAGCAAGCTGTAATAAACGTTGATTAGGAATACAGATGAGTGAATCCACTGAATCTTCTAATGAACGAATTCCCTCTTCAGCTTGGCGTGAACGTTTTTTACCTTCAAACATGAAAGGTTTCGTCACTACTCCAACTGTAAGAGATCCCATTTCACGAGCAAGTTTTGCAATCACCGGAGCTGCACCGGTTCCAGTTCCTCCGCCCATACCCGCAGTTATGAATACCATATCAGCGCCATCTAAAACTTCAGACAGCCTCTCATAATCTTCAATCGCAGCTTTACGGCCAACCTCAGGATTTGCTCCGGCACCAAGACCTTTAGTTACATTTCCACCAAGCTGAATTTTTGTATTTGCTAAGTTAGCAGCTAACGCCTGTGAATCAGTGTTAGCAACAATGTATTCTACGCCTGTTAAGCCTGAGCGAATCATCGTGTTAACGGCATTACAACCGCCACCACCGACTCCGATGACTTTAATTTTAGCTCCCATAGGAAGGCCTGAATTGTCGGCTATATCGAACATAGAATCCTCCGAATTAAAAGATCTCTTTAAAAACGTTTTTTAGAGATTTACCTAGTTTATCAAACATATCTGATTCGTCTTGTATTTTTTCTTCTCTCGTCGATGCTTCTGATACATGTCTTGATTCTTGGAGAAGACCAAGTACTGTTGAAAATTTTGGATGTTGCATGGCCGTGGTCATTCCACCAAAAGCTTGTGGGTAACCCAACTTCACAGGCTTTTCTAAAACATACTCCGCCATCTCTGGTAAACTTCTAATAAGTGCACCACCACCAGTAAGTACATAGCCCCCAGTGTTCTGATTATGCAAATTCTTCTCCAACATTAAATCTTGAATAACATTAAATAGTTCTTCAGCTCGAGCACCGAGGACTTCAGCCACTTGGTTTAGTGCAACTTCTCTTGGCCTGGTGCCAGAAAGACCCTGAATGGTTAAAAATGTCTCTCCAGGCTGTCCCATTACTGTTCCATGAGTAAGTTTAATTTTCTCCGCTTCATTATGTGGGATTTTCAAGGCTACAGCTAAATCATTCGTGAAATGACTTCCGCCCAAGGGAATAATTTGAGAATGGACTAAGCTTCCATCCTTCCATACAGCGATGTCTGTTGTTCCACCGCCAATATCAATAAGAACGACTCCAAGTTCTTTTTCTTCCTGGGTAAGTACTGAGCGAGAAGAAGCAATAGGCTGAAGGATAACTGAGTTTGCCTTCAATCCTGCTTGCTCCACACATTTAATTAGATTATGAATCAAAGGAGTTTTACCTGTCACAATATGTACGTAGACCTCAAGACGTGAGCCACACATTCCAACAGGATTTTTTATTCCAGATGTGTTATCAACCTTGAACTCTTGTGGAATCACATGAAGAATTTCACGATCCGAAGGAATTATCACGGCCTTAGCAGCCTCAATAACACGATCAACATCTGACTGGGAAATCTCTTTGTTTTTTACAGGGACAACACCAGAAGAATTAAAACAGTAGATGTGATTTCCGGCGATGCCGATAGTTGCAGATTCAAGATGTTCGATACCTGCCATAAGTTTTGCTTCCTCGATGGAGGAGCGAATAGATTCAACGGTTTTCTCAATATTAACCACTGAACCTTTTTTAAGTCCATTACTTGGGTGAGAACCGACTCCCAGAATTTCTAATTTTTTTGAAACCTTTTGCGCAATCAGTGTACAAACTTTTGTTGTACCTATATCCAAAGCAACGATAACACTTTTAGTGCTCATGAGATTCCCTTCTCAAAAACTCTTCACAAAGAAGAGGGCAGATTCATTCTGACTAATACATGAAGCATAATGCTTCATCTAAATTCTAGATTTTGTCCGAAAACTTGACAACAACCTTTTTCGCATTGACCAAATTTATACTCGATGGATAACGTTTATTCTTTGTTACATAACCAACAATCTTATTGAGTTTGGTAAGTTTCTCTTCCCAAAAATCTGCCCCCATAAAAACACTCGTGGCTTTCCCACCGAGGGAAAAAACTATCGTTAAATCATTGTTTTTGCTAAATATAATTTCAGAGATCTGCTTTCTTAATCCCTCATCCATAAGTTTTATGAAAATTGTAAGTGTCTCGGGGGCATCACTATCAAGCTGCTCAGTTGACATTGCCAAAAGTGGTAAGCTAAAAGTCAGTTTTTTTTCAGACTTCATTAAGTTTTCATAATGTGGCTCATACAACTTAGCATTAGCGCCAAGGATAGCAGAATAATGTTCTTCGCCGTTTGTTTTATACACCTGAACCTTCGCTAATGGTTCAGGGCAATCCATATTAATTTTTAATCTTTTCGTCACAGGGTTGTAACTGACACGGTAATCAGATAAAAAATATTTCTCATCCAGCTTTTCTTTGAGAATTTTTTCTTTAACGTCTTTAAGAGAGTGGGCCTTCTCAAATTCTTTCATGATAATGACAGAAAGGAGGCCAGCTGACTTTGAGGGACAAGAACCTATATATGTACGATATTTTACACTTCGCTGAGTGATACCATCAGCTATTCTAGCATGAAGAGAGAAAGTTGCTATAAAGCTTATTAAGGATACTAAAAAATAAAACTTCATTTATAGATGATAGGGGATTTTTACTTCCAATTCAAATTCAATTCCATAGAAGTGATCCATTTCGTATTGAATGATATCAACAATAGCTTTGAAATGGTCCCAATTTGCTCCGCCCAGATTCTCCATGAAGTTTCCATGTTTTGGACTCACCCGTAAGTTACCTATTTGTAGACCCTTAAGACCGAGCAAATCGATCAGGCGCCCAGCCTGAAGTTCTTTGTTTGGATTCTTAAATACACAACCACAATTTTTAGTAGTTAGTGGTTGAGATTTTTTCCTATACTCCAAATACTGTTTAATTTTAACACTGATGCCTTCATCAACTCCGGCATGAATCATTGTTATAAAAACTATGATCTCCCCAGATTTAACAAAATGATTATGGCGATATGAAAAACTTTTACCGTTAATTACTTCTTCTCTAAGTATGCCGTTGGGAGTAACCAGCTTAACTTTAGTAACCATCTTCCCTATTTCCCCCAAATTCGTTCCGGCATTCATATAGACGGCACCCCCAAGTGATGCGGGAATACCAGTAAACACTTCCCATCCCTTTAAACCAAACTTAACAGCATGAGCTGTTAAGTGATTTAGCCCTAGAGAAGCAGGGAATTCATATTCATTTTTAATATCCGAAAGTGAATTTAAATCAAATGGAAAATCTAAATGAATTATAATTTTATCACATACAGGTGGAAGAATCTGGTTGGCCCCCCATCCTACAACCAGATACTCTTTTTGGTTCTGGCTTAGGAGGGGAAGAAGCTTTTGAAGAGCTTCCACGCTCTTTACTTCTATTAGATCACCCGTTGAGGCCAATTTAAATGTGGTAAAACTTGTGAGATCCTTGTCTTCAAAGAACTCACAATCCTCAAGTGCGGAAATATATTTTTTTAATTCAGAGTAACTTAACATATTCTCGGATCTTCTTAGAGATAGCACCCGCTCCCAACGTTACAAAGACACAGCTGGTATTCTTTCTTTTCTGAAGGAGATCCTTTATGTCATCTAGTGAGGGAATATAAGTCGCCTTAATTCCTTTTTTATTCATTTCTGCCACAAGAGCTTCTGAAGTAACTCCATCAATACGTGCTTCACTGGCAGCATAAATAGGTGCAATAAAAAGTTCGTCTGCACCTTCATAACAAGTTTGAAATTCTTGCCAGAAATTTTGCGTGCGGCTGAAACGATGAGGTTCAAAAACCACACAAACAGGCCTCGTCTCTATCCTTTTAATAGTGGAGATAGTCGCTTTAACTTCCGTTGGATGATGACCATAATCATCCATCACCAAAAAAGATGCGTTTTCATAAATCTTTTCAAGTCTTCTTCCTACACCCTGAAAATTTAAAAGCCCACGTTGAATAGTTGTCCAGTCGAGCCCTGTCTCATGAGAGATAGCAATTGCAGCAAGAGTATTAGAAACGTTATGAATCCCTAAGAGATGAGTTTTAAATTGAGCAACTTTTTCATGCTTAAAATATAAATCAAAAGCTGCTCCACCTGCGGAGAGCTGCAAATTCTTGGCCATATAATCAGCATCGGTATCAATCCCGTACCAGGTCAAGGGTCTTTTTACGCGATTTTTAATTTCAATGGATGTTTTATCATTAGCGTTGAGTGCAGCCTTTCCGTAAAATGGTAGCCTATTAACAAATTCTACAAATGCGTCAACAATCTTGTCCACAGTTCCGTAATGATCAAGATGGTCATTATCAATATTTGTAATGGCGGCCATAATAGGGCTTAGTAGAAGAAAGGATCCGTCTGATTCATCGGCTTCAGCTACCAGATACTGACCATCTCCCTTTTTAGCATTTCCACCTAGATTGTGAACAATTCCACCAATGATATGGGTGGCATCTAATTTCGCTTCCTGAAAAATGGTAGCAATTAAACTGGTAGTTGTTGTTTTGCCATGAGATCCAGCAACTGCGATACCAAATTTTAATCGCATCAGCTCAGCTAACATTTCGGCGCGTCTGATCATTGGGATCTGTAATTGTTGGGCACGAGCGAATTCGGGATTTTTTGGATCTATAGCAGAACTATAAACAATGAGGGTTGCTCCCTCGACATTTTCGGCTGCATGGCCTAAAAAAATCTGGGCCCCTTTTTTTTGTAACTTATCTGTAACTGTTGAACTGTTTAAATCTGAACCTGAAACGTTATATTTTAAATCAAGGAGAACTTCAGCGATTCCACTCATGCCGATTCCACCAATGCCAATAAAATGTAGTTTTGTTGTTTTAAGCCATCCCAACATGAGTTTTAATCTCTCTCAATATTTCATCACAAGTGTTATTACGTGACGATATGTTCTGAGAGTATTTTAGCTCTTGCTGCGAAGCCTTGACTAGGAATTCTTCGGCCAGTTTAAGTGTTTCAGAATGAGCCATTTTTGGATCTAAAACTTCTACCGTAAAGTCAGATTCTTCTTTTAAAATGATCGCATTAAAAAACTGATGATTATCCGTTGCCTGAGGATAGGGGAAAATCAACACCGGCTTTTTGATAATCGCGAGTTCCGAAACTGTGCTGGCCCCTGAACGAGCAATAATCACATCACACCATTCATATTCTTTCTGAATTTCATCAATATAGGCCATGGGCTTATATTGAATCGATCCTATGGTGGCCGGGGCTTTAATTCCAACACCAAGTTGATGATGAATGCAGAGATTTTTTATTGGTGGATTTTTAATAAGATCAAAAATGATGTTATTGATTTGAGTTGCCCCCAAGCTTCCACCAAATACCAATACTTTTAACTCGCCGTCAAATTTTTTTAAAGCAACAGGCTGAATAGCCTTTCTGGTTGGATTACCGACTACGCTGACTTTTTTCTTTAACGCCGAAGAAAGGCCTTGCGTCTTTGCGAAGTGAACAAAGATTCTGCTAGAGATCCAGCCCAAGATTCTATTTGTAAGTCCCATGAAGGCATTCTGCTCAATGATGAATACTGGAATAAACTGCAAAAAACCAGCGAGCAGAGTAGGGCCACAGACATAACCTCCAGCTCCTACGATGAACTGAGGTCTTTTTTTGAGGTACAGAGTAAAAACAGTCAGAAAACTTAGAAAATTATAAAAGATATTTTTAATAAATTTTATAGGATTTTTGGTACGTAATGGTTGCGAATCAAGATGTAGAACGTTTTTTCCCATAAAGAGTTTATAATCTAACTCTCTTTTTCCCGTTAGATAGGTAAGCTCGTAACCTTCGCCTTGAAGAGCTTCACCCACCGCCAAGGCAGCGTTAATATGCCCACCTGTCCCACCTGCAACTAAAATAGCGTATTTCATTTAGTTAAATGCACTTTTAAGTGAGTTCAGTTTTCCTTCACTCACCTTGTTAGGATTTCTTACTTCTTTTCCAGATTGAATCTTTAAACATGCAAAAATGAGACCCAGGGCCGCAATGTTGGCCACCATCGATGAGCCTCCATAACTAATGAATGGAAGGTTTAACCCTTTTGTAGGGAGAACTCCCAACACCACTCCCATGTTTAAAAAAGCCTGGAACCCAATTGCAAAAATAATTGTTGAGATCAGAATACTACCAACTCTTGATTTCAATGTGATCGCCATCTTGAATCCGATAAAAACAAAACTTACAAACATCAGGATAGTGACAAACACTCCTATAAATCCTAGTTCCTCTCCGACAACTGAAAATATGAAATCATTATATGCTTCAGGTAGATAAAAAAGTTTTTCATTACTGTTTCCAAGACCCTGTCCAAAAAATGCACCATTCGCAAAAGCTAAAAATGATTGAATTATTTGAAATCCTGTTCCACGTGGGTCACTCCAAGGATCAAGGAAAGTCATGACCCTTTTCACACGGTATGGGGCCGAAATAAGAATTCCAAAGGCCATAATAAAGCCTAGAACTAGTGTTGAATAAAAATACTTGCGCGGAAATGAACTTAGAAAAGCGATAAAACCAATAATCATCGCCGAAATGAAAAATGTTCCAAAGTCTGGCTGAATCACAAAGATACATAAGGGGTAGAGGAGGCCAGACAGATACACCATACGCTCTTTTGGAGTGTAGTTATTAAAATTTTCAAAATATCTAATCGCGGCCAGCATCAATGAAAACTTTAAGAACTCACCCGGCTGTAAATTCATAAACCCCAAATTAAGCCAACGTCTTGAACCTTTAATGACAACACTTATTCCGGGCACTAAAGTCAAAGTGACCAAGAATCCAAAAAAAGCATTAAGCTTATAGGCCTGTTTATAAAGAAATAATATTTTTACTTTTGAAAAAACAAACGCAACACCAAGACCTAAAGCAATAAAAAAAAGCTGCTTAGTTAGAAAGAAATAACTCCCACCCATGTTTTCCGTAGCGTACATGTAACTCGCGGAAAAAACCATGATGACTCCGAAGAGTACAAGGAAAAAGACATTAATGACAAAATAATTAGTTAACTTCTCAAGTCGGTTATTGTTTTCATTCATTTATGTTCACACTGGAAGAAGGTTTAGTTCTTCCAGTTTAACTTTGAACGGAAAACGGATCAATGATTTAGAGCTGGAAAATAAGTTTCTTGTAGTAGTTTCCTTTTTCTTCGAAATCTCTAAAGACATCACTTCCATCATTTCCAGGACAGAGAAGAATCGTATCTCCCGTTCTAGATTTCTGATAGGCCAAAAGAACTGATTCATCAAAAGAGCCTACAAGATATGTCTGAGTAGCATCACCTAGAATTCTGTTCATGCTTTCTTTAACTTCTCCTACGAGAACCAATACCCGAACCTTCTCACGAATGATATTTGCATACTTATCAAAAAGAACACCCTCCGTTTCTTTTCCACCAGCAATTAAAATGACGGGATCTTTAAAAGCTTCTAAAGAGACTTTTAATTCATCCATTGTTTCTGATTTAGAATCGTTGTAAAAACGAACACCATTTTTCTCAACTACAAATTCTAAGCGATGTGGGATACCTGGAAACTTTTCAATGCAGTATTGGATTGAAGCATCAGAAACCTTTAACGCTTTACAAGCAGTGATGGCGGCCATCATGTTTTCACGGTTATTAACACCCACAATCCTCATATCAGTAACTTTAAATTCTGAATGGAAATGAATATTTGAATGAATGCGTTTATCGTGAAAATGTGTACCTTGGATTTCTGAAATTACGCCCATTGATACGAATGATTTTCTAGAATACCAAAAAGTCTGAGCTTGAGATGTTCTTAGAACAGAGTTTGAGGCCAGTTTATCAAAGTTTACGATAAGAAAATTCTCTGGACCTAAATTCCGAGCAACCTTAAGTGCTGTATCAAGATATTCAGCAGATGATTTAAATCTTCCAAGAAGATTTTTTTCTTCAAGATTTGGATAAACAGCTAAATAAGGCTTAAATACCTCAACTGTTTGAAGCTGAAGTGGGGATACTTCAACCACGCAATAATCAATTTCTTCTTTATTTGGTAGTGTTAAAAAGTTAATGAATGGCTCTTCAGATGTCCCAGCAACAAAAACATTCTTTTTATCTACTTTTAGAGTGTATCCGATCATATGGGCCGTGATCGTTCTGCCATGGCTTCCACAGACTGCAATGATCGGCTTGTCACAGTTAGCATAAGCAAAAGCAAAATCAGAATAAACCTGACGTCCATGCTCACGGGCCACTTTTAACTGAGGCAAATTGGTATCAACAGAAGATGAGTATACAATAACATCAGCATCGATAAAATCTTCATCTTTATGCTCACCCAAAGTCATCGTAGGTGTTGGTGATATTTTGCGTAAACGCTTAACTTGCTTGTTGAGGTCAAAGATAGGCTTTATATCCGTTACTTTGATTTCACATCCCATTTGAGTAAATAGATTTATTAATGCAAACCCAGTTTTACCAAGGCCTACGATGAGGACTTTTTTCCCCTTATACTTCTCCATAATATCTCCTTAAAATTATCTAACTTTGAGTGTTGCAAGTGCCAAAATGGCAAAAACCAAACTCACAATCCAAAAACGAACGATTACTTTCGTCTCTGGCCAACCTTTGAGTTCAAAATGATGATGGATCGGGGCCATCTTAAAAATTCTTTTTCCACGGGTCTTGAATGACGCCACTTGAAGAATAACAGAAAGTGCTTCTATCACAAAAATTCCACCAATAAGCACAAATAAAAATTCGTTTTTTGTCAAAACAGCAATTGTACCTAAACATCCACCAAGAGAGAGTGATCCCACATCTCCCATAAAAATTTCAGCAGGATAAGCGTTATACCACAAAAACCCAACTCCTGCCCCTATGACGGCAGAAACTAAAACAAGAAGCTCTCCAACGTCAGCGACGTGAGGGATAAGGAGATAATTTGAAAGTTCAGCATGACCAGCAAGATAAGACATTAATCCCAAAGTGGCAGCTGAAGTGATAGTTGGTCCGATAGCTAAACCATCAAGACCATCAGTCAGATTCAAAGCATTAGAAGATCCAACAATGACAAATGCCGCGAAGGGAACATAGAACCAACCGAGATCCAGTATTGGCTCTTTAAAAAATGGTATATGAAGACTGGTATTCGTTACACCAAACTTTATCATAAAAAATGCTGCGACAAGACCAGTTAAAAACTGCCAAAAAAGCTTCTGCCGAGCACTAACACCTTTTGTATTTTTCTTTAAAACTTTTAAGTAATCGTCTAGACCACCTAAACAGAAATAAGAGAAAGTAACAAACAGTGCCAAAAGAAATGGAAGGGATGCAAAGTTACCACAGAGAGCACATGCAACAAAAGTACTTCCAATTATAAAGACACCACCAAAAGTTGGTGTACCTTTCTTTTTTTTGTGGGACTCAGGCCCATCATCTCGAATCGATTGCCCGAACTGACGAAGTCTCATCAAGGCGATAAATCTTTTCCCCCAAACAATCGACACAACAGTAGCGATGATGAACGCAAGAAACGAGCGAAACGTAATATATTTGAATATATTAAATAGGTTATGAGATTGACCTGGCGAATAAAGCCAATGATACAGCATGTTTATACCTTTAAAAAAGATAAACTTAACTTATATCGAAGAGTGACTCCAATTGTAAAGAGCGAGATCCTTTAATAAAATGAATTGAGAATTTCTTAATACATTCACTGCGATACTCATTCTTAAATTCTGCACTACTTGAGCGGGATTTTCCCTGATCAAATCCTTTCAGGTAATAAGGTGCATATCTTCCTACAAAATAGACATTTTCAAAACCCAGTTTTTTAGTAAATGATCCGACATCTTGGTGATACTGAGGTGCCAAATCACCCAGCTCATTCATGTCCCCTAGCACAATACATGCATCATTTAACTTAAAACCTTGATCGATCATACTTGCCTTAAATCCCTCAAGAGCAGCTTTCATAGAAGATGGATTTGCATTATATGCATCCAGATACACGGACTTATTCTCAAACTTAATCCACTCTGATCTATTTTTAGTTGGCCGAAACTCTTTAGCATTTACAATAAACTCCTTTTGTAAATGCGGATAAAAATGATTGGCGATAAATAAGCAGGTAATAAGATTGAGCTTGTTATGCTTGCCCGTTATATAAGAATTATGTCCGGTGATCTCTTGGCCTTGATAGGTAATCCGCACATCGTTTTCAGGAAAAGTTATTTTGGCATCGGCTTCTTTTGACTCACCGTAGGTCACTGATCCAGCAGTAGCGGAAAAATTTTTTAGAAACTGATCGTCTTTATTGATAAGGAAAAAGCCTTTGCCTTGAGTGACCGATTTCACCGCGTAATAAAGATATCCCTCCTCTTCAAAAACTTTTTCCTCTGAGCCAAAGAACTCTAAGTGAGTAGCTCCGATATTGGTCGTTAATCCCGCATTGGGTTGAGCGATATTACATAAAACTTTAATTTCTCCCGGATGATTACTACCAAGCTCCAAAACAACAAATTCAGTTTCACTAGTAACATTCAAAAGTGTTAATGGAACACCAAGATGGTTGTTATTATTTTTCTCCGTTGAAATAATTTTATTTGGCATCACTGATTTTAAGATAAATGATAGAATTTCTTTATGAGTTGTTTTTCCATTTGATCCAGAGATAGCAAATACAGTATTTTTTGGATTCTCAGCTTTCCAATCTTTAATGTGCTCGTGAGATAACTCCTGAAGAAAACTTACACTGTCAGAAACAGGTAAAAAAGTCGTTTGCTGAAATTTAGAAGCAAGGACTTTCGTTTTAGCATCGTTCTCAGCATCTTGTTGATACACGACAATAGGACATCCTTCTATAAGGAGTTTATCAATCACATCGAGAGGATTGATTTTCACTCCAGGTATTCCCACAAAAACTGAAGGATAAGTATATTTCCTCGTATCTGTGCAAAAGCTCAGACTTCGATTTAGATCTAATTCTTTAGGAACAGACTTTAATGATGGACAATTTTTCAAATGAGAGAGTTTTATCATTTTCAATCCTTAATAAATTTTTCCACTTGTTCAATATCACTATAGTGCTGTTTTACTCCATTTGTGAGGATGTAATCCTCGTGGCCCTTACCGGCAAGGAGCAAGACTTCACGTTCTTGTAGTTCCGAAAAAGCTCTCTGTGTAGCGCGAAACCTATCAACCTCAATCGTGTATAGCGTTTTTTTTATTCCACCCACGATATCATTTAATATCTGTTCCGGGACTTCACTGCGAGGATTATCACTAGTAAGATAAATATAGTCCGCATATTTATCCGCAACTCTACCCATCAAGGGTCTCTTACTTCTATCCCTGTCCCCACCGCAACCAAAAAGAACTTTCAACTTATACCCTGGAAATGATTCCTTAATACCGACACATATGTTCTCTAAAGCGTCTGGTGTATGCGCAAAATCGACAACGATAAAATTAGCCTTAAATGATCGAATATAAAACCTGCCATCGGGAGCCTTTAACTCGTTATAGTCGATAGAAACCTTTTGTTTAAAGACATCTTCGAAAATAGAGACTGCAACTTCAAGATTATTTCGGTTGAACTTTGTATTAAGAAATAAAGGCAGCTTCATTTCACTCAACGTTGTTTTGCTTACTTTTGGTGAAATAGTGGAAAGTTTTTTAAAAAGATCATGTTGTTCATTGGGAACAAACATTTTCCCTGGAGGAGTGATCTGTTTAATCAAAAGGCACTTTGCCTCAAAATATGAATCCATGGATCGGTGATAATCTAAATGGTCTTGAGAAAAGGATAACCATCCAGCACTATCAAATTGAATCTGATAAAGACGGTCCTGAATCAGGGCGTGAGAACTTGCTTCCAAAACACAGAAGTCCTTATCCTTTCCATATTTATTTAAAAACTTTCTAAGATCAATAAAACTTGCGGATGTAAGTCCAAAATCTAAAATCGTTTTACCGTATTCCCTAACTCCCAAGGTTCCAACACTCATTCCATTTTTGCCCATGAAGTGACCAATTTGAAGAATGAGATCCGTTGTTGTGGTTTTACCGTTTGTTCCTGTTAAGGCCATCATCTTAAGATTAGGAATGGGGTATAGGATATCTAAAATTTTTTTCTGGATGTCCGGCCACCTTTCTTCCGGCACAACCGAAGAATTTCCAGGGAGACCAGGAACAGACTTATTTACAATTAACCAACTAAAAACAGACTGGTTAATTCTTTTTTCGAAATGACGAAGATCAATTTCCTCGTTCCCAATTTTGTAGAACAAAACTGAATGAAGATCAGATTCTTGAGTTTTCCAATGAATGTCTTTAATCGTTAAAGGTGGAAGCGTTTTTCCTAAAATAGAACCTAATTGTTTTTCATTCAGCATAAGTTGGTGCTTCAAATTGCAACCGTAAATTGGCCATGTCTGATATTACGGTTCCAGGAGGGATTGATTGCTTTGTCACAACTCCAAAACCATTTACCTGAAGTTTAATACTTCTTTCTTCAGCAAGTTGCAAAGCACTGGATTTGTCCAGGCCAAAAAAATTAGGCATATAACCTGGAGCAAAATACTTTATCGCTGCTGCTTGCTGAGAATGCACTTCATCAAGATTGGTCTTATTAGAAGTTTCGTCATACTTAGCAAATTGAGCAAAATCTTTTTTCTTATAAAGGATATATTGAGTAATTTTCTTAAATACAGGAGCAGCAACGGCGCCACCATAATAGCCATTCGCCGTTGGGTTATCTACATAGACAAGAACAACAAACTTTTTATTTACGTTAACTGGAAATCCAACGAAACTTGCGATGTAACCATCATAACCGCCACGCTCAGAAACGCGCTGAGCCGTTCCAGTTTTTCCGGCAATTTCGTAGTGCGGAACCTTGGCATTTCCGCCAGTTCCCTCATTAACAGCATTAACTAACATTTTAACAACGTCGGCCGAAGTTTTATCGGAAATGATTTTATTCTGTGGCAAGAGTTGGTGCTCTTCTCTTCTTAAAAATGTTGGTTTTACTAAATAACCACCATTTGCAATGACAGCATAGGACCTGAGCATTTGAATAGCTGTTGTGGCGACACCCTGACCAAAACTTATATTACTCAAGGTTAAAGGTCTGACTTTATCAGTTGCCTTAAAACTAAGAATGCCTTTTGATTCTCCCGCAATTTCCACACCCGTCTTTTGAGCAAATTGAAACTTATCAAGAGTTTCACGAAGTTTTGGGTATTTTAAACTAAAAGCAACTTTTGTCGTACCAACGTTTGAGCTATGCTTAAGAATATCACTCACTGTTAGCCATTCAAATTTTTCATGGCTTTCTGCTTCCGAGATCCAATGATTTTGAACTTTTAATTTTCCGTACTCACAAAAATACTTTGTTTCTGGAGTCGCAACTTTATGTTCTAAAGCAGATGCTATCGTAATCGTCTTAAGAATTGAACCAGGCTCAAATGGATCCGTAACAAAGGCCAACTTCCTATTCTCTGCTGGATAATCCTGGGCCCTGTTTGGATCAAAAGTTGGATAGTTTGCAATGGCCAAAATCTCTCCAGTCTCAACATCCATAACTCCTGCGCCACCTCTTAAAGCTTTGTGATATTCAACAGCATCTTTTAAATAACTTTCAACTGCTCCTTGTATATCTTTGTCTATGGAGAGATGAATGTCTTCAGCTGTTACGACGAGGGCCTGTGTTTCAAACTTAATGGGGCGGCCCTTTGCATCTCTAATATATTTTACAAGTTGGGGCATACCTTTCAATCTTGAGTTCATAGTATTTTCTATACCAGCAAGCCCCTTATTATCCATGCCCACAAACCCTAAAGTTTGACTTAAAAGATCACGATTTGGATAAACTCTTTCCGAGTGAGACTCAACAAAAATTCCATCAAGCTTTTTTACTTTTTTAAGTTGTTCCTCGCTTAGGGAAATTTTCCTACCAAGCCATGTATAACGGTTACGTTTTTGAACGAGACTACGAAGTTTGTCATATTTTAAGTTTGGTACAATTTTTGATAAACTTTTTAACTGGTTGTAAAATTCGGCATCTTTCTTTTTTGGAATAGTGAAAAGATTGTAAACGTGAATATTAATTGCCAGAGGATTATTATTTCGATCGAGGATATTTCCACGATTAGCATATTCTTTAATCTCGCGAATAAACTGGCTTTTTGCATAGGCCAGAAGACGTTGTTTATTAATGACTTGTATATAAAAAGCTTTGCTCATCACGAGCGCAAATAAAAAACAAAAAACCACAAAACTAAAAAAAATTCTATTTTTCACGCGAGTACCTAGGGGATAAGGATAATTTGTTCTGGGCCTGGCTCTTTTAAATTGTACTTAACGGCCAGTTCCCGCAGTCGTGGAACAGACATTTCCCGCGCACGTTCTGCTTTAAGTTCCTTATTTCGAATAATTGCTTTTTGAATATCAGATTTAATATTATTTAAGGCATAAGCTTGTTCAATTCCCTTCATGCGGAATCCTACAAACAAAACTGCCAATATCGTGAAAGTGAGAGTGAAAGGCAAAGCTCGAGCGTTGAATAGAATTTCTAAAAAACGGTTCTTAAGTTTTATATTGCCTTTTTTTCTTAGTGCCATCAACCCTCCCTAGTTGAGTTTCTCGTTGTACAAGACGAAGTTTTGCACTTCGTGAACGAGAATTTAGCGACAGCTCTACATCCGTAGCTGTAAGTGGCTTCTTTGTTAAAATTGTAACAGGAAACTGTTTATTCTCCAGCATTTCTTTAAAAGTATGCTTTACAATTCTGTCCTCAAGGGAGTGAAAACTGATAACTGCAATCACTCCTCCAGGAGCGAGATAAGGCAACAGTTTCGGTAGAGTATTTTCCAAAACTGTAAGCTCTTTATTAACAGCAATCCGTAATGCTTGAAAGGTTCTTGTTGCGGGATGAAGTTTTCCATATCGATCCTTAGGTGGATAACAATGAAAAATGATGTCTTCTAGCTCTTTTGTAGTACTAAATTTTTGTTTTTCTCGAAATTCACAGATCCTTGATGCAATTTTTCTTGAATACCGTTCTTCACCATAATTAAAGATGATGTCGGCAATTTCTTTTTCCGGCAAAGAATTGATAAGATCCGCCGCCGTAGGGGCAGAAATATCTCCGTGATTCATACGCATATCAAGAGGGGCCTCAGCACGAAAACTAAATCCACGCTCCATCTTATCAAACTGATGGGATGAAACACCCAGATCCATTAAAATCCCAGCGAACTTTCCATGCATACTATTCGTTTCACACCAATCAGGAAAAGCATCAAAATTCATAGGAAGCAAATGAACTTTTCCTTCTTTATGTTTAAGAGCAATATTGGCTTCGCCATTTATTAAGGCATCTGGATCCTGATCAACGCTATAAACTGTAGAGCCAGTTACTTGGTCCGACAGTGCAAATGTATGGCCACCGGCGCCGAACGTAAGGTCAGCAAAAACAAGCGATCCTGACGTTTTAGAACCAAGCTCTAAAGCATCAAGGCATTCTTTAAGCATGACTGAATAGTGGGCAAGATATTGATCCATTATTTAAGAACAACGTCTAAAATTTCTTTTTGTTTTGTGCCTAAAAGTGACTGGTCTGTCATTACAGCGTATTTATTTTCGGATTCAAACATAACTGGATTTTTAACCAGATCAGGAATTGCTTCTAAAATAAACTTCTGAGCAGAAACATAGTTAGCTTTCATGACTTCCATAATTTCCTGCACAGTACAATGCTCTTCTTTCCAACAATCGTAATCTGTCACCATAGCAACTGTGGCATAGGCCATACCGGCTTCTTTGGCCAAGAATGCTTCCGGTACGTTAGTCATACCAATAACTGAAGCTCCAAAACTACGATAAATTTTAGATTCCGCTTTTGTTGAGAACTGAGGACCTTCGATGCAAATATAGGAGCCCCCAAAGTGCGAGGTTACTCCTGCCTTTTTACAAGCATCATAAAGCCTTCTTTGTAATGATGTTTCAACTGGATTAGCAGTTGAAACATGTCCAACCATGCCATTTTCAAAAAAAGATCTTTTGCGTAGACCTTTGGTCCAATCAATAAACTGATCCACTAAAACAAAATGTTTAGGAGCAAATTCCTCCTGAAGAGAACCAACAGCTGAGATACTAACGATAGTGCTAACACCCAATTTTTTTAAAGCGAAAATATTGGCCCGATAATTGACTTCACTCGGAGTAAGATGATGACCGTGTCCATGGCGTGGCAGAAAATAGAAGGCATGGCCATCAACCTCAGCCTCCATTATTTCTGCACTTGGATCACCAAATGGCGTATGAACTTTTAACTGCTTTTTTATTTTGATGGCATCTAGCTTATAAATTCCACTACCACCAATAATTGCAACTTTAATTTCCGCCATAATCCTCTCCTGTTAAGCCATCATTCCTGTAAGATCTACGACTCGTCCAAGAGACTTCGATTGTCTTCCAGAAAAATTACTTGATTCATCTCGCTCAGAATCTTCTTTGCAGATAATACAAAGTTCAGCCGTAGGACGTGCTAGAAGGCGTTCAAACTTAATCCAACATCCACAATCGGCACAAAGTCCATACTCATTCTTCTCGAACGACTTAAGTGCTTTGTCGATTTTTTTTGCATAAAAGACCTCTCGATTACGAAAACGCAAAAGATGTGAATTCGTATAGTCAGTGATTGATTGTTCAACCTCATCACTACCATCAGGTAACGCTAACCCTAAGTCTACAACAGCGACTTTATCGTTAAACACTAAGCTATGTTTTTCATCAAGTAGCTTCTGTCTTAAGACTTCGAGTTGCTTTTTATTCAAAGCTCTAATTTTCTCAGCCATGGAGTTACTCCTTATTCAAGTCCGCCCTTAATATTTAAAAGCACCGATTTTGAAACCATTTTTAATGTCTCGAAAACTCCCTGACCATTCATGGCCACAGCTTCGAATGCTGGAAGTTTTCGTTTATTTAACTGAAACTGTAGGTCTTCTACTGGAACAATGTTGGGAAGATCACGTTTATTCCATTGCATAACCATTGGAACTTTTGAAACGTCATATCCTTGTTCTGCCAGGTTTTTTTCAAGCCCCTGGTAAGACTCGATGTTAGCCTCCATCCTTTCAACTTGGGAGTCGGCTACAAAAACTAATCCATCTACACCTCTTAGTATTAGTTTTCTTGAAGCTTCATAAAAAACTTGTCCTGGTACGGTATAAAGGTGGAAACGAGTTCTGAAACCACGGATTTCTCCTAAATCAAGAGGAAGAAAATCAAAAAACAAAGTACGCTCATTCTCAGTATTAAGAGTGATCATCTGCCCTTTATTTTGAGAGCTTGTTTTTTGATAAATATATTGAATGTTCGTCGTCTTGCCACCCAGTCCTGGTCCATAATAAACGATCTTGCAATTAATTTCTTTAGTATGATAATTTACAAATGACATATTAAATTCCACCTACAGAGAAGAGACGGTCGATCTCATCATCTGAAATATCTTGAAATAAAAATCCTTCTCGGGGTGGATTTTTAGACACCTTTTTCTTAGGCGCTGACTCATCACCAAAAGTACGATCGAACTCTGCTTTAACGAGAGCCACCTGACGCTTGAGTTGACCAGGGTTCAAACAATCATTATAAATGGCACCTAGGAAATATCTTTTGCCACCTAGAGAAAAAGGAAAAAGATAAATCCCTTGTGAAGAACTATCAAAACCTAATCTGAATTCCATGACTTCTTGATTCTGTTGAACCATTCCCATCAAAGCTTCAGAGGCCTGCCACACTCCACTAACAAGAGCCGCCACCGAAGTTGTGGTTTTGTCTTGAACCGTATCATAGACCGTGATGCCATCTTCACGAGTGACAAAAAGACGGGCCATGATTTTCTGTTTCCGAGGGTCTAAGACCCCTTTTATTTTTTCAGCTACATTTAAATTTTTCATTAAAACCTTTTACGATTTTCTAATGCTTTCGTAATGGTCATCGGATCCAAATACTCAAGGCTCCCACCAATGGGAACTCCAAATCCAATTCTTTCAACTTGGACTGTCGTCGGAATAATTGATTTAAAATATGCACAGGTTGCATCTCCCTCTACAGAGGGATTGATCGCGAGAATGACCTCACCTATTTCTCTTTCTATAATTTTTTGTTTAAGTTCATCAATCTTAAGCTCTTCGGGACCAACCCCAAGAAGAGGATTAAGAACTCCTCCCAAAATATGGTAAATGCCTTTAAAGTGAGCGCTCTTCTCAATAGCCATAAGATCTGATGCGTTTTCCACAACACACATCGTGTGTAATGATTGGCGACTTTCATCGGAACATATGGAACAAAAGTCCTCAGCAGCAAACATGCCACAATCTTGACAAAGTTTTAAGTCTTGGAGTGAAGATAATGCATCTCCCACACTCTTAAGTTCACTCGCACGCCATCCTGTCATGTTCATAACCATACGAAATGCTGTCTTCTCTCCTACACCAGGCAGGCGAGTTAAGGCTTCAACAGCATTTTTAATCACTTCAGGTAATTGGATCACTAGAAAAGACCTGGAATATTCATTCCGCCTGTAACTTTAGACATCGCTTGTTGAACCATATCTTGAGATTGTTTTAAACCTTGATTTACGGCCGTAAGAACCAACTCTTCAAGTGAAGCAACATCATTAGGATCAACACATTCTTTGTTAATGCTGATGCTAAGTATTTGTTGTTTTCCATTAACTTTCACTTTGACCATTCCGCCAGCAGACGCTTCAATTTCACGTTCAGCAAGTTCGTTTTGAAGCAACGCAAGCTTAGCTTGCATCTGTTGTGCTTGTTTCATGAGGTTGTTCATATTCATAACGGGCTCCTATTGATTAAGTATGATCTTATCAATTTTTGTATTAAACAGCTTTTCCGCCTCTTGGACATAAGGATCATTTAGGATCTTTTGTCTTTTAGCTTCCTCATCATTGAGTTTGATCTCATCATCAATCTCAACTTTCGTTTTAAAATTCGTATCCTTTTTCTCTTCCACACTTAAAAGCTTAGTTTTAAATTGGATCTTATCTAGGCCAATTTCAAAAAAATCGGCCATGTTGTTTTTTAATCTGGCCAATGTATCTTTTTCTTCTAAGTACTCTTTAAAAACGGCAGAGTCTTCAGGGAAACCAAGGAAAATCGAAACAGATGTCTCGCTGACACTAATAGGATTAATCAAATTCCCATGTTCAATATTAGCCGCCGTAGCAGGTGAATTCTTTCTTAAAAAGGGAAGAAAATCATCCCAGGTCTTGACCGCTTTTCTCGGCACAGTATTTTCTTCTATTGTTGCCGTTTTTTTTTCTGCATGACTCTGAGGAACATCACTAAGCTTATGATCATCACCCGAAAGTATTGTTCTTCTCAAACAAATTTTCTGAAGCAAGACAAGAACGACTTTATCAGGACCCATGCTACTCATTGCCCAATTAAAATCTTTCACCATTGTTTCATAGATCCAAAACAATTCTGCAATAGTCACACCACCAAGAGCCTTCTCTGCGATGATGTCTTCCTTGTACAACAATTGCTGGTCATCGATCGCATTGATAATTTTGTACATGCCGTCCAAGATCTGATCACATAGCTTTTTTAAATCAATGTTTTCCTCTAAGAGCTGTAAAAAAACTTTTGAGCATTGTTTTGGCTCAGAAGTTAAAATACTCGTCAAAATTTCTTTTATCGCTGTAGTACTTGCAAGTCCCAACGCTAAAGAAAGAGACTCTTCCGTTAACGTTTCTTCACCTGAAAGACCAAGGACCTGATCAAAAATTGATAAAGTATCCCTAACAGAACCTTTGCCAAGCTCAGCTAATCGATGAGCAATTTTAGGAGTTGAGAATTTAATATTCTCAGCTTTGGCTATTGTCAGGACATGGCCCTCTAACAAATCAACAGAAACGTTTTTAAAATCATAACGCTGACAACGAGAAATCACTGTCCCTAAAAGTTTCTGAGGATCAGTTGTCGCTAAGATAAAAATCACATGGGCCGGAGGTTCTTCCAATGTTTTCAATAATGCATTGAATGCACTGACCGACAACATATGAACTTCATCGATCACATAAATTTTATGTTGCCCACGAGTTGGCAGGTACTGAACATTATCGATAAGAGATCTAACATCATCAACGCTATTATTAGATGCACCATCAATCTCACGGTAGTCCATAGAATTACCGGCATCAATATCCAAACAAGCAACACACTTCAGACAAGGATTAAAATCTGATGATCTATTTTCACAACGTATGGCCTTTGCAAAAAGGCGAGCAATTGAAGTTTTACCAACGCCTCTCGTTCCCGTAAAAAGATAAGCGTGAGCAAGCTTGTTCTGCTTAATCGCATTTTGAAGTGTACGCGTAACGTGACCTTGTCCGACAACTTCTTCGAACTTTCGCGGACGCCACTTTCGTGCGAGCACTTGATAGGCCATTACATCTCCAAAAAAGATTAGTTTAGCGAGCTGGAAAATAGGGAATTATTATCGCGAAGTCACGTCGCGATGGCTAAGGATAAGAGAGAAAAAAGAAGTGTAAGATGATTTTAGATAACCGATAATTCTTGTCTGTTATGTAGTTCTTCGAGTCATTCACAGAAAAAATTTTAAGCGGCAGCCTGAACTTAAACACAACATCCCAAACCACTACCGTTGCTCCATTCCTGGCCTGGCGGGGTTGATGGCGAAATGCTCATCTAAGTCAGACTACCGCTCGCAATACTAGACCTCTTGAATAATTCTGTAAATCCTGAACTTGATGACGCGTAAGCGCTGTCGTTAGCAAATATTTTTTTATATAATCTACTAATGATTTATATCGCTGGGGCTTCAAGTCAATTAGGTCAAGAGATAAAGAAAAGCGGACTGTTTAGCGGCGCCATCTTCTTAGAAAAAAACGATCTGGATTTATCCAAGTTAGACTCACTGGAAAAATTTCTTAATACAAAAAAAATAAAAACATTCATCAACGCAGCGGCCTATACAAATGTCGATAGAGCTGAGTTAGAAAAAAGTTTATCTTCATTGGTTAACTCACATGCCCCCTCGCTCATCGCGCAATACGCAGAAGAAAAAAAATTTAAATTTATCCACTTTTCCACAGACTACGTTTTTGATGGAGAAATAAAAGAACCCAGAACAGAGATTTCTGCAACACATCCCATTAACCACTACGGCCAAAGTAAACTTGACGGGGAAAATAGCATCCTAAAAATAAATTCTCATGCACTTATCATAAGAACTTCTTGGCTATACTCATCTTTTGGAAATAACTTTGTTAAAACCATTCTTAAACTCGCTAATGAAAGGTCATACCTCGCCGTTATTGACGATCAAACTGGATGCCCTACTTTGGCAACTGACTTAATCAAGGCCACCAAGCTGGGTCATGAGCAAGACTTAAAAGGCATTTATCATTTTTCAAATGAAGGTAAAACAACTTGGCATAATTTCGCAGAAACCATTCTTAAGCTAAAAAGAGTTAAGACTCCAGTTAAAGCTATTAAAAGCTCAGAACTCATAACGCAAGCTATTCGTCCAAAATATTCTGTCCTAGACAAAACAAAAATCAAGACACATTTGAATATTCAAATTCGGCCCTGGACAGAAGCTTTACAAGAGTTTTTAAAAGACTTTTCCTAATTCTTATCATTTTGATTTATTGGCCAAAAATCATAAAGCTGTATTATTGAAATTGGCGAGTAGGTATAAAGGTATTGGTTATTTAAAAGAGTATCAACTGGAATAAAAAAGAAGTGAACTTTCAGAAGACATAATACAAGAAGTGCAGTCGAAATAAGTCCCGAGCTCCTATGTGATAGTCTTTTCATTTGAAAAACCAAATGTAACATTAGCGTTACATTTAAAATATAAACAATCCTATCATAAATCAGTACATGAAACTGAAAGAGTACTGCCAATAGAACAAGAATCTGTGAAAGATTTAAAAACACATTAAACTCTTGGTTTCTCACATAAGAATAAATAACTAAGACAACAGTTACAATTAAATATAAAAAAGAAGAATTCTCACCGGCGTCTTGGGCAAGGTCAAAATAACTAGCATAACGTGGATCATTAAAATAAATTGTAAACCGATCCAGAAAGGTAAAAGTGGTCCAATTTCTAGGGACAAAAGTTGTAGATGCAAAAATATTATAAATGTTGATTTGGGATAAAACCAAAACCACTACGATCGCACTTAGCCAAACGATTAGAGATTTTTTATCCCGTTTCAAAAATCGCTCAAGAAACAAAGCTGGTAGAAAAACCAGAGTAGAACCATGCCACAAAATTGATATTATTATCAAAAACCATTTCAGTATTTTCTGTTGATAGAGAGCAATGATGAAAATATATAAAGCCGTAGTTTGTCTCAAATAATGGTGAGAGTCCTGAAAATCGGTGACGAGTAAAAAAATGGCAAAGAAGAATGGAATTCTAAAGTTAAGTATCGTGACATCATTTTTCTCTCTAAAATATATGTACCCCAATGAAAAAAAAACAATACACACATTTATGAGATAAAAACTTATAGGTGAATGAGGTAAGATATAACTAAGAAGATTTAAGGAAGTATAACTCAGCAGATCCTTCGACACATATGCCCAAGCAAAACGTGAGTTATGTTGAACATGTAAGTAGTGTGCTTTTGTCACAGCGAGATCTAATGGCATAGGTAAAACGAGTTGATAAAGTATCACTGTAATTGCAATCAAAACACCAGTCTGAATCATTAAGCTATTATTTTCTTTAGCAAAAATCAATAAAACAAAAAAAGATAGAATCAATCCCAAGCAAGGATTTATTAGCCATGCTATGAGCATGAGTAAATGAATTAGAAACAACTTTGCTTTATGTATGGATGTACCTTCTTGCCGGGCCACTCTTAAGACACTAAAATGGTACATCGAAAGCGTATCAGTTACAAATAGCTTTCACTAGATTATACCATCCTTGGAGTAAAAGTTGAAAATCCTTATCGCTAGCACTTTTCAATCCAGCGGTGGTGCCGCTAAGGCATCTTCAAGATTATTTTCGGCAATTAAAGATCATGTCGACACCCAATATGCTTTTTTAGATTTCTTATTTCTTAGACCTTATCTGGATCAAATGGTCATCAGAATTAACGAACAACGTCCAGATCGTTTTTTTTCGTATTCAGATCTACCGACAAACTCAATTTCGAAATTAGTTAAAAAGAATAGGCCAGATGTACTTAATCTCCATTGGGTACAATCAGGATTTCTTTCGTTAAGTGAGCTTCAGGAAATTAGTTGCCCAATTGTATGGACCTTACATGACAGTTGGGTTTTTACAGGTGGATGTCATATACCACTTGAATGCGAAAAACATAAAACAGGATGTGGCTTTTGTCCGGCCCTTAATTCTTCGCGAGAGGAAGACTTAAGTCGAAAAACATTTAATAAAAAGAAACTGCTCTTTAATCAAAGAAAAGATATTTTTGTCATGCCCAGTAAATGGCTTTTTGATCAAGCAAGCCAGAGTGAACTCCTAAAAGATCAATCAAAAACCATCATTAAAAATATCATCCCTACAAAGATATTTAAAATTCAAGATAAATATCAAGCTCGTTACAGACTTGGCCTACCTTTTGATAAAAAAATTCTTACCTTTGGCGCCAAGGATGGATTTTACGAGAAAAACAAAGGGTTTGATCTTCTTAAAGAAGCGGCTCAAATATCTTCATCTAATGATCTTTTTTTTGTCTTTTACGGGATGTCAGAACCTAAAGATTTCACTTTCAAGTTTCCTTATCTCTTTCTGGGTGAAATTAATGATGATGAGTTGATGGCATCCATATTTAACTCTGCAGATCTTGTTTGCTTACCTTCTCGTTCAGAAAATTCCTCAAACACTATTATTGAAGCTCAGAGCTGTGGCACTCCAGTCATTGCATTTGATGTTGGAGGTAACGGTGAGCTTATTAATCACCTAGACAATGGGTATCTTGCTCGTCCATATGATATAAAAGATTTCTCCCAAGGATTTACAGAAAATTTTTCTCAAATAGTTAAATCCAATATTTTCCCTGATCCTGCGACTGAATACCTAAACCTTTTTAAGAACATACAGAACTGATTTTTCTTTAATCCCAAATTTTATACATTCTTCTTCTCTAGGCATAAATAACTCAATCCCGAAACAAGTTTTATTAATTAAAGTAATGAGACTCTTTTGAGAATAGTTTCTTAAATGATCTCGCTGGCCAAAGAACTTCCATCTTTCTGAATCGCTTAATAAAATATTTGATTTAGGAATATTTTCTTCATAATTTTTTTTTAGTATTGGAACCAATATAAGACACGTGCCCTGAGGTTTTAAAACTCTAAACAATTCTTCAAGAGCTTCACGATCATTTTCTACATGTTCAAGAACGTGAGAACATATGACGATATCAAACGATTCATTTTTAATAACGCTCATATTTGTTATATCACATTGGATATCCACGTCAGTTCTCTTTAGATCACATGAGACATAGTTAGGATTTTTTTTAAAATACCGCTTCAAAGCATAAGAAGGGGCCACTTCCAATAAGCTCTTAGTAGTGTCGGACATTCTCTTTAAATACAAAATGATTAAGCGATCTCTATCATTAGAAAAACATATAGGGCACGAATAATGTGCGGCATTCAACGTTTCGAAATCATCATAATCATAAGCAAATCCGTACTTCTTCCATTCTCTTTCAAAATAGGAGGAAATCTTAAAAAAACGAGGGATTTTTTGATCACAAACAATGCAAGTATAATGAGGCTTAATTTGCCCAGCAACCCTAAAAAATACAGAAACTAATCCTTTAACGATATTTTTCACTTAACAACTTTCTCACATGTTTTGCGAAGGAAAAAGCTACAAAAACAGGAAACAAAGGCAAGAGTCTGTGTCTTCGGCAAAATTTAAAATATGTTTTTAATTCGCCCATCCTCATTCTTATTCTATTCTCACTTAGTCCCCCTGGTGACAGAACTGGCCGATCTCTAAAGGCAAGTGGAGTCGATATAAAACTAAATGACAAATCCTCACTATTTCGTAGTATAAAATCATAATCCTCGCAGTAGCGAAATGTTTCATCAAACGCTTTCATTTCATCTCTTCTTATAACTAGTGTTGATGTGTGAGTTGGATTTTTTAAGAGCAACTGAATCGCGGTAATTTTCTTTACACTCATTTCATCTTTTTTTATTTTGGGAAACAATGTTGGCTTATGAAAAATCTCATGGCCTAAAAACTTTGAACCGGAATCAATAATACACTTATGAATCAGATTTAGCTTATGCTTATCCCAAATATCTCCTGCATCAATAAAACACACATATTCTCCAGCAGCTGCAACAATACCTGCATTTCTTGCTGCTGCAGGGCCTTGATTTTTTTTCAATTTTATCAATTGATTTGGATTGTTAACTCGAACAGGTAACAAACTCGAATCATCAACGACAATAATTTCAAAACTGGAGAATGTTTGACATTCAACTGAGTTCAAGGACATTTGATATGATTCATTTGAATTATAAACTGGAAGAATAACACTAAAAAATGGCTTCATTGATTCTCTTTAAGTACAAATTTCAACATCATCAAACCTAATAAAATCTTTTTTTTTATCAAAAAAAATCCTGAATAATTTTTTTGAATTGCCTTATGTCTTTCTAGTAATGATAGCCATTCACTTTTTGTTGAAATACCATGGCCATCCATTTCCACAATCGATGCATTCCAATGGAATGATTGAATCTGAGAATTTTCCATCCTAAGCATGTGATCGTAATCCATAGCTATATAAAATGAATCATCATATATTCCAACGAGATCAAAAACTTTGCGCCTAAGAATCATACCTTGATGACAGTAAGGAGTTCTTGGGGACTTAAAACCAGGTCTTAGAACCAGGTCACCTCTAATGGGATGCTTGAGTAAGTTGTTTCCATGGATCAAATCAAGATTTTCTGTTGTTTCAAATATGTTAATGGCTTTCTGATAATAAGTTTTATCAATAAGCACATCCCCACTGTTCAAAAATGATATGTAGGGCTCATTACTCAAAAGGATACCTTTATTAAATGCATCTGCAATACCTCTATCGGCTTCCGATAAAGACTGACAATTATAACTTTCAAGAAATTTTTTTGTCTCCCTACATTCTCCACCATTAATCACAATATGTTTTATACAGGCAATACCTTCAAGGGAGTGGCAGGTTTTAAGAAGTTCCTTAAAATTATTATAAGTAAGAGTTATAACACTTATCATAATTCCCCCTCTGGAAGGTAATTAATCCTGTTATCTTTTCTAAGACCCCATTTCAAAAAATACTTTATCTGAGAAAAACTATGATGCATGGTAAGTTTTAAAGAATTATATGAACCTCTTTTCCAAAGATGTATTATCTTAGCATCAGGAAATAAAATTACTGAGCCCAATTCTTTTGCTCTTCTACAAATATCTACATCTTCCATATATAAAAAATAACATTCATCAAAACCTTTTAACTCCTTTAGGCATTGGGTTCTAAAAAAGAGAAAACAGCCAGACAGGGAAGGCACAGAGATGGGCCTATCAAAAACGAGATCTCGAAGCTCATAAGAATCAAAAGTTTTTTGAAAAAATCTTTTAAAAATTTCGGGGGTGAATCTACGTACAAATGCTATCGTAATACCTGGGAGTTTTTTATGCACATACTGTATGGAGCCATCAGGATTAAGTATAAGAGGGGCCGATAATGCCACTTCTTGGTATTTTTCCATAAATGAAAACAATTTCTCTAAAGAATTGGGTAGGGTTTTAGTATCTGGGTTTAAAATAACAAAGTATTTGCATTCAATCCTTTCATCAAAGATTGCCTTATTGTGCCCCCCGCCAAAGCCAATATTTCTTCCACTATCAATGTAAATAAGATTATTTACTTCAGCATATTTTTCTATTTCAGAACTTTGAGAATTATCTACCAAAACGACAGTAACTTTCAAATTTGTGGCCATAAAAGACCTAATAGCGTCATCTAGCATTTCGATAGGGGTATGGTAGGTCACAATAGATGCAACAACGTCGTACATAGACTTCAATTAAATGACATTTTTCTTAAGAATACAAAAGAATGATATATGATCTACTATTATAGTAATGAGTTATTTAATTTTTTCATTCGCGCTTTCATTTTTAATTACTCTTTTGGCAATTCCACCAATTGTAAGACTCTCAAATATTAAACATATTTTCGACATGCCCAACGGTAGAAAATCTCACGCCGTGAACACACCAACACTGGGCGGTGTTGCGATTTTTGTAGGCCTTGTTTCATCCATTCTTTTTTGTTCATCATCTCAAGAAGTCTTAAGTCTGCGTTATATTGTCTTTGCTATTCTAATTCTCTTTTTCATAGGACTAAAAGACGATTTGTATCGAATGGTTGTTTGGAAAAAACTAGTAGGTCAAATATTTGCATCATTTATAATGATTCACTTTGGAAAAATACAAATCCTGACTTTTTATGGATTATTTGGCATCAATGATCTCAATCTGATTTCAAGTTATTTACTTACAGGTTTTACGATTATTGTTATTACAAACTCTTTTAACCTCATTGACGGCGTAGATTGCTTGGGCGGAGCTGTTGCCATCTTAGCATCCCTTGTTTTTGGTTCTTGGTTTTTCTTAGTCGGAGCAACTCAGTATGCTCTACTTTCTTTTTCTCTAATTGGATCACTAATTGCTTTTCTCTATTTTAATAGAACACCTGCAAAAATTTTCATGGGTGATACAGGCTCACTAATGGTGGGTGGAATTCTAAGTCTTCTTGCGATTCAATTTATAGAAATGAATCGTATTATGAACCGCTATGCAGAATATAAAGTGGTTTCTGTTCCAGTTGTTACCATAGCAATTTTAATAATTCCTCTATTCGATACCCTTCGTATTTTTATAGTTCGAGTATTGAAGAATCAATCACCTTTCTACAGTGATAGAAATCATCTTCATCACCAATTATTAAATCTCGGATTTGACCACATACAAACAACTTGTATGTTGATTTTTTTTAATATCCTCATTATGGGTCTTGCATTTGCCCTTCAAGGGATCCATGGAGAGCTGCTTTTATTAATAATTTTTCTTATCTGCTTACTGACTTCTTTTATGCTCTCACAGAAAGTTAAGCTAGTAACTTCTTATAAAAATGTTTAACCTTATATTCTGTACCTAATCACCAAGTGGATGATATGCAAACTATCATAGAGCCAGGAAAGATCGAAAAAAACTACTGGATGGACTCGTGGAGATTTCGAGAATTATTTTTTGTTCTGGCAAAGCGAGACCTACTTGTCAGATATAAACAGACCCTCTTTGGAATCATCTGGGCTTTTATTCGCCCCTTAATTACAACTTTAATTTTTGTTTTAATTTTCAAAAATGTTGCGAATCTTCCAAGTGAAGGTATTCAATATCCACTCTTTGTTTATGCAGGAATCGTTCCTTGGACATTTTTCTCATCCGGTCTGAGTGACATGAGTTCAAGCTTAATTAGTAGTTCGAATCTTATTTCCAAAATTTATTTCCCAAGAGTTATTATTCCATTTTCAACTCTAATAGTTACTTCGGTAGATACTTTAATATCAATTTGCCTGCTTTTTATGATAATGATGTACTACGGTTACTATCCAAGTTTTTATCTGATATTTATTCCTTTTCTTTTATTTTTAACTTTTTTGTTAACTTTGGGACTGGGACTGATTATTTCAAGTTTAAATGTAAAATATAGAGATTTTAGATACGCTATTCCCTTCATGATTCAATTGAGTCTATATCTCTCACCAGTCGGATTTAGTAGTCTGATAGTCCCGGTTAAATACCAATACATTTTCTATCTAAATCCTTTAGTCGGTATTATTGATGGATTTCGCTGGTCAATTACTGGCGGTACTTCAACTTTAAGCCTTATTTCGATTTCATTTTCAACTTTACTTACTTTCTTTATATTATTCATTGGAATCGTTCACTTTAGAAGGACTGAAGCATATTTTGCTGATGTAATTTAAATGGAAATAGTTATTGATGTTCAAAACCTTAGTAAAATTTATAATATTGGAATTAGCAAAAATGCTTTTCAATATAACACTATACAAGAGAGGTTAGCTCATATCTTCCGACCTTTCAGGAATGAATTTAAAAAATTTCATGCACTCACTGATGTAAGTTTCAAAGTAGCAAAAGGTGAAAGATTAGGAATAATTGGTACAAATGGTGCCGGAAAATCTACTCTATTAAAAATTCTTTCTAAAATCACCCCTCCAACGGCCGGAAAAATCATTCTTAATGGAAAAATTTCAAGCCTGTTGGAAATCGGCACTGGCTTTCACCCTGAACTCACAGGACGTGAAAATATTTATCTCAATGGCTCAATACTTGGTATGACTAAAAATGAAATAAATACGAAGTTTGAAGAAATTGTTTCTTTCTCAGAAGTTTCAGATTTTCTGGATACTCCCGTAAAACGCTATTCAAGTGGTATGTACATGCGTCTAGCGTTTTCAATAGCCGCACATTTAGAACCTGACATACTTATTATTGATGAAGTTTTATCTGTTGGAGATATAAAGTTTCAAGACAAATGCATTGGAAAAATAAAAGATATAGGACAGAAACTGAGAACTGTATTGATTGTTAGCCACAACCTAGAGACAATTCTTAATCTTTGCGAAAAATCAATTGTCATGGAAAAAGGAAAAATTGTTTTCCATGGACCAACTAAAGAGGCCATTACTTTTTACAGGCAAAATGCTCTTGGTAAACCATATTCAATTGAAAATTTTGAGAACAGGGGCGGAACAGGAGAAGCTGAAATCACAAATGTTTATATTTCTCCCTCCAGGCAGCTTAACTGTACTGAAAAAGTAGAAATACATATTTCTGCCAAGATAAATAAAACTCCAATGAATTTTAAAGATATCGAATTCTGCATAGGTATTGATGATGAATTTAATAATCGATTATGGACTGTCTCTTCGGCTTCTAATAATAGAATGATCATAAATACATCCTCAACTGAATCAACTGTGGTCTGTGCTATAAATTCATTACCTCTAGTTCAAGGCCGGTATATTATAAGTGTTAGCTTAGTACGCTTCAACATCACCTTAGACTGCATTACTCGTTGTGAAGAATTCTATATAGTAGAACTAGACGGGATATCACATCTACGAAGATCAGACTGGGGAAGACTTAACATTCCTTGTGAGTTTAAAATTTTATGAGCAATTTAAATACACTCTATATCGATTTAATTAAAAAGTGTGTTAGCTACACTCTCTGGAAAGAAACTGTTGAGCCTGCTATGCCAAAAGGACTAAACAGCATCTTCTCTAAAGCTATAAGACCATGGCTCGATAGAAACAATTTTATCTTAATGAAGAGATTTGACTATATAGAAGAAAAAAGAGTCTTTGGGCTAGACTGGCCTCCTTTGGCTGACACAATGATTGGTATAAGAAGGTTAGATAATATTCAATATTGCGTAGAAAAAATCCTACAAAACAATATTCAAGGTGACTTTATCGAAACTGGTGTTTGGAGGGGAGGAGCCTCAATTTTCATGAAGGCTATACTTAAGGCTCATGACAATAACGAAAAAAAAATATTTTTAGCAGATTCATTTCAGGGATTACCTTTTCCTGATCATAAAAAATATCCACTAGATCATGGTGATGTACATCATCAAATTGATTATCTATCAGTTTCTTTGGATCAAGTGAAAAATAATTTCATTAAGTATGATTTATTAGACGAGAATATCATCTTCCTGCCCGGGTGGTTCAAAGACACACTTCCGGTGGCACCAATTAAAAAGCTGTCTCTCATCAGACTTGATGGAGATATGTATGAATCAACAATTAATGCTCTTGAAAACCTTTATCACAAACTTGAAAAAGGAGGATTTTTAATTGTTGATGATTACATATTAGGGCCATGCAGACAGGCCATACATGATTTTAGAATCAAAAACTCGATCAATGAAAAAATCATAGCTATTGATGGCACAGGTTCTTTTTGGCAAAAGTTACAAGATTAATATGTTTACACGTAAAAACGCCACTTACTTAATTAATGATGAACAAATAGATATGATCTTGAAAGATCCTGCGAACCCACTAACTGTCATTAGTGGGCTTATTCCTCAAAACGCTACTATTCTGGATATTGGTTCCGGGAGTGGCACATTAGCACGAGTTCTTAATAAAACCGGGAAAAAGATATTTATAGATGCCATAGACAATAATGAGCAAGCAGCATTTTTATGTAAAAACATATACCGTACGTTCTTCAACAGTTCAGTTGAAGATATTTTAAATACTTTAGACTTTAATCAATATGATTATATCATTCTTGCAGACGTTCTAGAGCATATGTCATTGCCGGATATTTTCTTAGAAAATCTTAAAAAAAAACTTTCCCCCCATACTAAAATTATAGTCTCTCTACCAAACATTGCTTTTGGCATAATAAGACTGGCACTCCTTAACGGGATCTTTCAATATAAAGATTCAGGCATCCTTGAAAAAACGCATTTGCGCTTTTTCACTTATCAATCCTGCATTCAGCTTTTTTCAAATTCAAAATTCAAAATTGCAAGCACGTATTATTTGGAAAGGGACATCCTATATACTGAAATTGATGATACTCAAAAATTCATAAATCCAATTTTATTTTATTTTATACTCAAAAAATCTTACTCCAATGTTTACCAGTTCCTTTTTGTACTTACGTCATCATTTGAAAGTGATACAAAAGTGTGTATTGGCACGAATTCTCATTTTTTAGATATAATTCTTTATAATCTACGTATTTTAAAAAAAAGGCTTTTCCAAAATGAAAAAGCCTAAAGTTTCAATTTGTATACCAACATACAAGCGTCCCGAGCTACTTCAAAGGACGCTGGACTCTATACGCTTACAATCATTTAAAGATTATGAAATTATCATATGTGATGACACAGCCTCAGACGACATTAAACATATTTGTGAGATTAACCAAGATCTTAACTGCATATTTATAAAAAACGAAATCCTTCTTGGCTCACCAGAAAACTGGAATTCAACCTTGCGACAAGCAAGGGGAGATTATATAAAAATCCTTCATCATGATGATTGGTTTTCAGACTCATCTTCTTTGCAAAAATTTGTAGATGCCCTCAACAATAATCCCGACATCTCATTTTGCTTTTCTAATTGTTATGCATGTGACGTCAAAGGTAATATCTTATGGACTCACGCTTCTTCAGATCGTCAAATTCAAGACATTATAGATTTTCCTGAGGGTCTCCTTTTAGCTAACAACATAGGGGCTCCAAGTACAACATTTTTCAGGTCTTCAGAAAAAATATTTTTTGACACGGCCCTTATTTGGCTTGTTGATGTTGATTACTATATCCGCTTTTTACAAAAGCATAAATTTATTCACTTAAAAGATGCTCTTGTGTGCATTACTTCAACTGATCCTTTCCAAATTACTCATAGTAATATTAGCTCCCGAATAGAAATTACAGAATACCTCATCCTTTATGAAAGATATAAAAACAAAATCTCATTAATTGATTTTCAAAATCATTTTGAAAAAATCTTATTCAAGAATGGAATATACACAGTTGAACAAGTTAAAGAACTGCTTAATGATTCAAAATATCTTGATATACATATAAATCTTTTTAATGCACTTAAATATGCTACAAAAATGATTCTCTCAAAAAATGAATTAAAAAAAAGGTTACCAACCTTCTTATACAAAAATATTTTTTCTGAATTAACATTAATGTTATTCAAAAAAATCAGATACAGAATACAGTTTAGAAAATTTAAACTTCTCGATCAGGATAAACGTTTCGAGCTCTCTTGGAGAAATAAGTATCCCTGCTATAATGATAATACTCCAAGCTCAAGCTTTGATAGGCACTACTTATATCACACAGCATGGGCTGCAAGAACACTTAAAAAGAATAGTACTCAACATCATGTAGACTTTTCATCTGACCTTCAATTCATAGCTATTGTTTCAGCATTCATAAATATCGATTTTTATGACATAAGGCCTGCTCAAATATCTCTCTCTGGACTAAAAACAAGGCCAGCGGACTTATTAAAACTTCCGTTTGAAAATGATTCACTACAATCGGTATCATGTATGCATGTTATCGAGCATATAGGCCTCGGACGATATGGCGACTCATTAAATCCAAAAGGTGATCTGGAAGCAATTAAAGAATTAAAGCGTGTTGTAGCAATTGGTGGAACCCTTTTAATTGTCGTACCTATTGGTAAACAAAAAATTATGTTTAACGCGCACCGTATTTATTCTTATAATTCATTTTTAGGTTTATTTAAAGAATTTGAACTTTTAGATTATGCCCTTATACCCGACAGTCCTGACGCTGGAGATTTAATCATAGATGCCCCCGAAGCCGTATCCAATAAGCAAGTATATGGTTGTGGGTGTTTTCATTTTAAAAAAACAACCAGCGTTTTCTTATGAAATTAAAAACTATCCTCAGACGTTTTCTACCGGACTTCTATCTGTATAAAAAAAATAGTTATTCACAGTCCGGCGAAGATCTTATTATTGATTTCATTTTTTTTACCTTAGGTATCACAAATCCAACCTACCTTGATATTGGTGCTCACCATGCATTCAGTCTAAGCAATACTGCAATTTTCTATAAAAGAGGAAATACTGGTGTCTCAGTTGAGCCTGATCCTTACCTTTGGAAAAAATTAAAAAAATATAGAAAGAATGAAAAAACTTTAAATTTTGGAATTGGTCTTATAGATAACGTAGTAGAAGATTTTTTTATTGTAAATCCTCCAACGCTTAATTCATTTTCAAATACTGAAATTCAAAAAAACATACTTGATGGAAATTGCAAGTTGGTTGAGATTAAGAAAATTGTAACAAAAACTATAAACACTTTGATTTCTGATAATTTTGAACATTGCCCAAACCTAATCTCTTTAGACATAGAGGGCATGGATTATGATGTTTTAAAAACTTTTGACTTCACAAAATTCCGTCCTGATGTATTCTGTATTGAAACACTGACCTTCTCCAACGAGCGCAAAGGTGTAAAAAAACACAATATATTGGAGCTAATGAAAGACAAGGGATATATTATCTACGCAGACACTTTCATTAATACTATCTTTATTAATCAAGAAAGATGGCAGAAACCGTGAGGCTCACTTGTTTATTGTCAGATTAAATGGAGGACTAGGAAACCAGCTATTTCAGTATGCTTTTGCTAGAAGCAACTCTATTGATACAGGAATTGAATACTCACTTGACTTGAGTTATTTAAACAAATCGTCTCCAGCTCGAAATTATGAATTAGATTTTTTTAATATGCACTCAGTAAATGTTAAATCAAAATTCTATTATTGCAAAAAAAGAATCTTGTCTAGGGAATCAATAATTACCGAAAAAGTTCATTCACACCAATCAAGCCTAATGAATATCAGGCCAGGTCAATATATAACTGGGTATTTCCAAAGTGAGAAATATTTCCAACACAATAGATCCGCCTTGTTAATTGATTTGCAATTTGATCTTTCAAGAATATCAACTGACACTCACTCATTATCTCTCAAAATAAAAAAAAATATTGCAGTATCTATCCATGTTCGTCGTGGAGATTACGCTACCAATGAAGACACTTTGAAATTTCATGGCCTATGCCCAATGGATTATTATTACTCTGCCCAAAAAATCATGAGACAAAAATATGTTAGCCCTGTATTTTACATTTTTTCAGATGATCCAGAATGGTGTAAACAACAATTCATTTCATCAGTAGATACTCACATTATTTCAAACAAATCTAGAATTCTTCATGAAGAATTTTATCTTATGACTCAATGTACTCATCATATCATTGCAAATAGCACCTTTAGTTGGTGGGCCGCATGGTTAAATCAGAACGAATCCAAAACAGTTATCGCTCCGAAAAACTGGTTTCACAATACAGAAATCTCAAGCATAGATATCATACCAGAAAAATGGATGAGTATTTAGTATGGAAAACAGTCTATTAATTTCCGTTTTATTGCCCGTTTACAACGGGGGAGTACATCTTAATGAAAGTATTCAAAGTATATTAAATCAAACTTACAAGAATTTTGAGCTCATTATTATCGACGATGGATCCACTGATGACTCACTTTCAATTATGCGGTCTTATAATGACAACAGAATAAAGATACTTGTTAATGAGTTCAATATTGGCCATGCCAATACTTTAAATCTAGCCATCAAAGCAGCAAACGGAGAATATATTGCAAGGCAGGACCAAGACGATATCTCATTTCCAGACAGGTTAAAGAAACAATTACAATTTTTTAACGAAAACCTTAGCACGAAAGTATTAAGTTCTGGGATTTCAATCTTTAGTGATATTCCATCTACTAATCAACAAATTCATTTTCAATTGACCGAAGTCAAAGCAGAGGACTTTTTTTTTGGAAATATACTTTTCCATCCAACCGTAATGGTAAAAAAAGAATGTTTTAATGATTACATGTACTCTTCCTCATTTCCCAATGCCGAAGATTTTGATCTTTGGACGAGAATGGTTACGCGTTTTCATATTGATATCATTCAAGAATCATTAGTATATTACCGGATTCATCCGTCTTCCATGACTCGTTCTAACCATGCACTCCAAATTCAAAGTACCCAGAAAATAATTCATCATCAATTACAGTTGTTTCTTGGTACTCATATCCATTTATCCTGGGTAGAATTTTTTCTTGATCCTTCTTCAAGAAATACAATTGAATCAGTTCGTGATTTTTGGCTATTTATCGAACATCTAAACTCTAAAATCAAATCTCATTACGCCCGCAAAAGACTTTTAATCATGATTTTTCGTATTTTATACCATAAAAGGATATTTTCATGGATCCCTCTAAGAATCCTAATTAAAGACTATAAATTTCTGACCGCTCATTTTTTGACTAGGATCTCGAATCATTTGATGTCTCCTTTGACTCACTAATATTTATATCGGATAGTTATTAGGTATGAAAGCTGAAAAAACTCATCTTAAAGGCGTTTTAATTCTCACTCCGAAACTTATCACTGATGATAGGGGTTTTTTTCAAGAAAGTTATAACCAGGATACTTTTAAGGCCTTGGGGATTAATGACATATTCATTCAAGACAATCATTCACTTTCAAAATCTCAAAATATTATAAGAGGTTTGCATTTTCAGTTTGGTGATATGGCCCAAAGTAAATTGGTAAGAGTTCTTAAGGGTTCAATCTTAGATGTTGTAGTTGATATTGATCCTAGATCTGAAACTTTCATGCAACATCTTATTATCAAACTTGATGATCAACTTGGTCAGCAAATTTATATACCTCGAGGATATGCTCACGGGTTTCGTAATTTGGAAGCGCAGACACATGTATTTTATAAGGTAGACAATTATTACTCGGTCGCGCATAACACCGGAATTTTCTGGAACGATAAAGATCTTGGAATTGAATGGGGGTGCATGCATCCAGAACTATCCGACCAGGATAAAAACTTGCCTACATTTAAAGAAAAAATGGCGGAGTTGGAGAGATTCGAACTCTCGAATGGCTTTCACCATTACACGCTTTCCAAGCGTGCTCATTCGACCGCTCTGACACAACTCCAGAGAAAGAAACAAAATTGAGGAATATTACTAACACGGCCAGAAAGTATTATACAACTATTTGTTCCTCATATAACCAGTACGTCTTTCTCTAAAAAATTGAGAGAGAAGTTTTGAACATTCAAAATGTTTGACTCCACCCATAATGGAGAATTGATGGTTCAAACGCTTATCACTATGAAATCGGTAACCTAAGCTAAGTGCTCCACCTTTGGGATCATATGCTCCAAAAATACATTTTCTAACGCGGCATTGAACTAGGGCGGCCAAACACATAGGGCAAGGTTCTAGTGTTACGTATAAAGTGCAGTCTGATAGTCGCCAATTCTGTAATTTTTTAGCTCCATCAACAATGGCTAAAATTTCAGCATGTGCCGTTGGATTAAATTCTGATTCTTTAAGATTATGTTGCTTAGAGAGAACATCGCCGTTCTGAGAAACAAGTACGGCTCCAACAGGTACTTCCTGGGCCTTAAAAGCTAACTCTGCTTGCTCAAGAGCAAGGCCTAAAAACCATAAATGATCCTGCATTTCGTCTTTCATTAATTGGAAGCGGCAAACTTATTTCTGATCTTCAATTTTTTACTCTCTTTCCAATAGTTAGTAAGAAGTTTTAAACGTTGGACCTGTTCTAAATCATTATTAACAAATTTTACACCATAAATAATGGCACGACCGATTATGGTTTCACGTTTTGATCGAATCTCCGAATAAAGTGTAAAATTCTGATTAAGAATTTCCACATTAATAAGTACTGGACTGCCAACGGGCATGTGACTAAAGATCTCTAAACAAGCAGCTCCACGTCTGAGATCTGAGAGACGAGCGCGATATTGCTTTCCTTCAATTTCAACCCAACAACGAATATCGGCCCGAAACCTAAAATCATACTCCCACCAGTGAACTCTTGGGTAATAAAGTGGTGATGAAATTGTATAACAACAGATCAGTAGAAATATGAAGCTAATGACAAAAAGCACACCAATCATAGGATGGCCGACCACTAAAAAATTTCTCGTTAATGAAACCACGTAATAGACACCGAAAATAAAAGACATGTTCCAGAATGAGTAAAATAAGTTTCTTAGTGCCGTGAAATAAAAATTGTAAGAGACGAGAAGTAAAATCATTTGAAAGAGAAAAGAAAAATTTAGTACTGACTGAGTTACAAAAGCTTCCGCAATGAACGCCACAAAAACAAAAAGAAACTGTAAAACAGTTAAAAACTTGACCTTATCGTAGGATTTTTGAAGATTGAGTTTAAACATTGGCCCTCTTAAAGAATTATAACAAACAAACGAAAAAATAATTGTATGTTTTTACTTGAGAAGTACGCTCAGTTTTTTCTCGACCGGTCTTTTTCCTTTAGCTTCAAAAGGTCTACTAATTTTACATTTTTTATGACCTTAATTTCTTTTCCGTCAGGGGTAAAAGCTGCCAATCCAGTAAATTCAATTTTATCGGTTAAATAACAGACATCTTGGGTTTTGAGATCATTTTGGAACAGCCAGTAATCAAACTGGTTTTTTCTAGAATATAAATTCAGAGCAGGCACATTTTGATTTAAATAATACGAAAGTTTTGAAGCTACTTGATAGGTATTGGCCATGATCTCTCGATCTCCACACATGGCCTTTACTTTGTGAGTCCATTTTCTCCAGCCCTGGAATTCATTGATGCGTTTTAAGCTTGAGTACTCATAGGGGACGATAAAAAGCACCCTCGCTAAAATAACAAAACTGGCTGATGTATATAACAATCTTTTAACCCAAAACTTTTCCCATAAAGATGAATTCGCTACTAAGTAAATTAAGGGTACTGCTAAAAAAATGGTCCAATTTGATTCTACTTTTTTTGAAAAACTTGAAAGAAGAAAAAAAAGAACTGTTCCTATAGAAATAAATTTCATGGCCCTGTCAAAGGAACTGTCTGGTTTAAATTTAATAACGATCCACCAAACGACTGGTCCTACAAAAACTCCAGCCAATGCTAATTGAATTCCTAGATATTCAAAAACTCTATGAGTACTAAACTTTGCACTTGGACGTTCAACAAAATGATAGTGAAGTGTGGAAAAATCATGTTTGTACTGCCAATAAATATGGGGAAGGAAAACTATGACTGAAATTAAGGCTACAAGATAAAAATCTCTTCTTAAGAGTATTTTAGGACATGCAAGAATTGTAAAAAAAATTAAAAGAATCCCATGATATTTTGCGTAAAGAAGAAGGGGGATAATGACGCCTAGTTTCGCTGCAGAATAAAGATCTTTTTTTTCAAAATAATCCCTTAGCCCATAACAATAACAAGCCGTCATAAATAATAGGGGCATATCAGGAATGGCCAATAGGCCTGTTAACGAAGCGAGCGGAAATGCAAAAAATAAGATAGCAACAATCTTATGTCGCTTAGGATCCGTGAGTCTAAGCAAAATGAAAAGTGTTAAAAATTGTAGAATAATAAAGCCTATCCTAACAGAGATCTCCGAGTGGGGAAGAAAGGAGAAAAACTTAATCACCATTGCCATGAAAGGCGGATGATCAAAATAACCCCAATCAAGGTTCTTAGAGAAAAGCCAATAGTATGCTTCGTCATGGGCCAAATCGAAGTTTCCCGCAACCAAAAGTTGAACTAAAAAAAGCAGGATAAGACTAAGTTTTAGATATTTTGTCATGTGTCGCCATTTATATTAGTATATGATACAAATGAAATCTCAATTTAAGCCAAGGTATTTCAATTGATCAGTTTGGATAAAGCAGTTGTCATCATACCAACCTATAATGAAATTGCTAACATCGAAAAAATGCTTTCAACCCTGCATCGCCTCCATCCGGCCCTGAATGTGCTCATTATTGATGATGGTTCACCTGATGGAACAGCTCAAGTTGTAAAAAAGTTTCAACTACAAAAACCTAATCTTAGTCTTTTACAACGTGCCGGAAAACTCGGTCTTGGAACAGCTTATATTAAAGGTTTTGAGTGGGCCCTAGAAAAAAACTTTGAGGCCGTAATTACGATGGATTGCGATTTTTCACATGAGCCAGAGGCCATTCCACATTTCACACAAAAACTAGGTGAAAATGATCTTGTGGTCGGTTCTAGATATACTGGCGGAATAAGAATCATGAACTGGCCTATGCACAGATTACTTCTTTCTTATTTTGCATCGATATATGCTCGCACGATCACTGGAATTCCATTTTTTGATTCAACTGGCGGTTTTAATGCATATTCAAGAAAAGCATTGACTGCTTTAAACCTTAAAAAGGTTTTTTCAATTGGATATGCCTTTCAAATTGAACTTAAATATAAAGTTTGGTCTAAAGGTCTGCCATGTATCGAAATCCCTATTACTTTTTTTGAGAGAAATGAAGGCAAGTCTAAGATGAGCCGCAGAATCGTTTTCGAAGCCGTAATAAATGTTTTCAGGATGAGATTTAAAAAGATTTTGGGAACTCTTCAATGATTGAGATTCTCAAAGCTTTAGATCTTTCTCTTTTTGTTTTTCTAAACTCTCTCAATATAAAATCCATGAATGGTATCATGATTTTCGCTTCAGGATATCTTGTCTGGGTACCTTTTCTGTTTTATGTAATTTCGCAATCTAAAAAACAACAAGGATCACAACTTACCCTGTTTTTCATTTTTTTTCTTTTTTTGGCAATTATTGCATCGGATGCGAGCTCTTCCTATATCATTAAAAATCTCTTTCATCGATTACGACCATGCCGAGATGAAGATGTTAAACCTCTTATATATTATTTCGGGCAAAGATGTGGTGGTAAATTCGGTTTCGTTTCTTCCCATGCCGCAAACTCTTTTGCTATTGCTACTTTTTCTATATCTGTCCTGAGTTTTAAAAAAATTAATCATCTGATTTGGATTTTGCCGTTTTTTGTGAGCTATAGCCGTATCTATCTGGGAGTACATTATCCCGGCGACATTATTGGCGGCGCCCTGATTGGTATTATCTGGGGGTGGGTCCTAGCTTTTGTTTTCAGGGATCATATCAAGGGGCTAAACGGAAGAGTTTCCAAGACTTTTTCTTAAGTTCAAAACAGACTCGATCATGTAGGCGGTTATCCCTACCTTGCCAAAACTCGACGTAATCAGGGATTACTGCATATCCTCCCCAGTTTTTAGGTCTTGGTAAAACTGCTACCTTGGAAAACTTCTTCTCTGTATTCGCAAAAAGTTTTTCCAGTTCTGCACGATCTTTAACCTTTTTGCTTTGAGGTGATGCTATGGCACCTAACTGACTTCCGCGAGGACGAGAGTTAAAATATTCATTTGATATTTTAGAATCTATCTTCACGACCGTACCCTCGATTCTTACTTGTCTCTGAAGAGGTAACCATAAAAAAGTCATGGAAACTTTTTCATTCTTTTTTATTTCTTCGCCTTTAGCGCTATTGTAGTTTGTATAAAAAATAACTTTATCTTGCTGAATGCCCTTTAAGAGTACCACCCTTGCTCTTGGTCTTTTTCCTCGGATTGTCGAAAGAACAAACGCATTAGGTTCATCACAGCCCGACTCAATAGCTTCTTTAATCCACTGATCAAGTTGTTCAAGTGGTACCGACCTACAGTCAGATATATCCAATTTAGCAGCTTGATAACGAACCCTTAGATCTTGCAGCACGGCATTCATGTTTTTCATAAGAAGTATTGTCTAATAAAACTATGTTCTTTGGCCATTAAGATTGAACTCTTTAAAAGCCTCTACTATTTGAAAAGATTTATCATTGGGGCTCTCCGCCATCCAGGGATCCGATAAGTCTTCTGGTGGTGAAGCAGCATTTCTAATCATACTTTTAAAATAACGAATGTTTTTAATTTCATCCGCGTTTGTAAGCTCTTTTTCAACTTCGTCCAAAAACCTTGCAACAATGCCTTTAACAAACTCCATACAAATACCAATGATGATCACCTGGATGAACGTGTATCTTGTTTTGCCCATTCTTAGATTATATAATGAGCCTAAACTCATACGACTTAAGGCTCCGATAAACTTTAGGCTGAACACCGTTTTTTGTTTCTGGTCTTGCATCCTGTCTAACTCATCTAAAAAATCATTCTTAAGAAACACAAACCCTCTTCTTATTCGTCTTGGAAGCTGTAATAAATCTAGAGTTTTTGTCTTGAAATTTTTCAGAGAATCTTTAAACGAAAAGTTTTTATCGGCCATTATCCCAAAAGTTTCTTTTGTAATTTTTTTAAAATCTTCTTTTCTAAATTCATTTAGTATCATTTTTGATTTTGTTTTTAAGACAAGTTTCATTGCTTCAGATAATTCCACACACACTCCGTATAATTTTCAAACTCAAGGTTTCCTTTATTTTTACACATCCTGTGTGAAAATTTAATGCATTCATTAGGCCAATCTTTATATATAAACATTCAATTGCTTGCAGTGGTAGAAAATCTTGTCACTGGGTATTTATGCCTCTATATTTAGGCAAAAGTTCCCATCAAAGGATTTTAGCCCCTTGAAATTAAAAAATAATTCCAATATTGCACTCATTGATGACGACTTAGATCTTTTAGATCTTCTCACCACTTTTTTTAAACAAAGAGGGTATAGGGTAAATGCCTTTAACAACGCTGAAGAAGCTCTGATAGAAATTGAAAATAAGCGCATTGAAGTTGATGTAGTTATATCAGACTTGAAACTTCCTGTTATGTCAGGTCTCGATTTCATTAAACGAATCAGACGTTTTAATTCCTCATTACCCATTATTTTAATGACTTCTGAAGGTAGTGTTGAAACAGCAGTAGAGTCTATAGATACTGGTGCGTACGATTTCGTCTTAAAACCACTTCATATTCCTCAACTTCTAATCTCTGTTCAACGTGCACTTTTCCTAAATCATATTCAGCAAGAGAACACGAGTCTAAAGAGTTTTTTTCAAGAAGATTATCTCGGACTCAAAGGCGTTGTTGGAAAATCAAACGGTTTCAAAAAAGCACTCGAACTTGCAAAAAGAGTTTCTACCAGCCAAGCAAATGTTCTCATTAATGGAGAGAGCGGTTCTGGCAAAGAAGTCATTGCCCGAGCAGTGCATGAACTTGGAGATAAAAAAGATGGCCCGTTTATTGCGATCAATTGTTCTGCGATTCCAGAAAACCTGTTGGAGTCTGAACTTTTTGGGCACACGAAAGGTGCATTCACTGGAGCAAATGATAAAAAAATTGGGTTATTTGAAGAGGCCAACAAGGGCACACTATTCCTAGATGAAATCGGTGACCTCACCATTTCTCTTCAAGCAAAACTTTTACGAGTTCTTCAGGAAAGAAAAGTTAAACGTATCGGTGAAAACCAATATCGAGATATTTCTGCACGTATCATTTGTGCGACACACAAAGACCTTCGTAAAGAAGTTGCTGAAGGAAAATTTAGAGAAGATCTATATTTTAGACTCAATGTTATTCCCATATACATGCCCCCCCTTAGAGAACGTAAAGACGACATTCTTCCTTTAAGTGAATATTTTTTAAAAAAATTTGCTCTCATGAATAATGCTCCCGTTAAGGGATTTACCAAGGAGGCCATTCAGAGACTAGAGGAAAAAGAATGGAAGGGTAACGTTCGAGAACTCGAAAATGCCATTGAACGAGCCGTGGTATTAACCACCTCTGACATGATCCAGCTTGTAGATCTTCCTGGTGATGAAAACTTGTACACGAAAGTGAACCAGTCATCGTCTTTCATTTCAGATATTCAGCTTCCTTTGCCAAATTCAAAACCGGTGACTCTGGATGAGCTTAGTAAAAAATATATCCAATTTATATTTGATAAGAATGAGGGCGCAAAAGAGCAGACCGCAAAAGATTTAGGAATAGATAGAAAAACCCTGTATAGAAAACTTAAAGAAATGAACCTTAATTAAGGCGGTGGTATTCATATTTTCATGTTATAATTAGCATCATATGACTTTAATACCAGAAATCAGACCAGAGCAATCACTAGATCTGCTTAAAGAACTACACATTCTCACACGTGACGGTAAGCTTAATCAGGACAGCCGTAGAAAGTTGAAACAAGTTTATCACCTGTATAACTTTATCGAACCACTACTTAAAGAGTTGATCACTCTTGATGACTTTTCCATTGTTGACCATGGTGCTGGAAAATCTTATCTTGGGTTCATCATGTATGATTTGTTCATGAAAAATAAGTCTCATGGAAAAATATTCGGAATTGAAACTCGGCAGGACCTAGTTGAGAAGTCTAAGGACTTAGCTGTAAAATTAAAATTTCACCGAATGAAATTTTTAAATGAATCTGTTGAGGAATCTATCCAGTCTAAAAATCTTCCTGAGCATATTGAAATGGTTACAGCTCTTCATGCTTGTGACACGGCAACGGATGATGCTATTCAATTCGCCCTTAAAAAGAAGGCGAAATTTATTGTGATTGTTCCTTGCTGTCAGGCAGAAATGGCAAGTATTCTAAGAAAAAACAAAGGTAAAAACTTAGGTGCAAATGTTTTAACTGAAATTTGGAGACACCCTATTCATACGAGAGAATTTGGTAGCCACATTACCAATGTATTAAGATGTCTTTTTTTAGAGGCCAATGGTTATCAAGTGACTGTAACCGAACTTATTGGATGGGAGCATTCAATGAAAAACGAACTCATCATTGCACATGACAAAGATTTGCCTCGCCAGTATCCAGCGGCCCGCTTAGAAAAATTATTAAATGAACTCAATTTAGAAGAGATGAAAACACGTTTTTCACTAAATTAATTATAGAGTGGGAACCACATGTCCCTCACTCTATGACTTTTGCTACTTGGTTAACGTCAATCACATAACCGTTTGCTAATTTCACAAATCTTTTTTCAATTTCATTAAATTATTCATACAAGCTATACTTTCCTGGGTATTTATTTGCATTACCTAAGCAAAAGCTAGTTCATTTCAACATTTTTTTTCCAACAACAAGGCTGGCAATAAAACTGATAACGGAAAGAATAAGAAATACAAACAAGAGTGTTTTCCCAATGTCTACAGAGAGACCTCCAACACCATATGCACCAAGCAAAATAGCAACTAGTCCTAAAACAAAAAATGCAATAGCGGCCCTTAACATAAAATACTCCTTTTATTGTTTCGCATATATATAAGCATGATTGATGCCAACTTATAGAAACGGCATATAAGAGTGTTGGCACTTAATAAAGATTGCATGGGGCAATTTGGTAAGGCTTTTTGACTCAAAATGTGGGGAACTTATGTTCCCCATCACTTAAGAAAGGTCTATCTTGTTCTTAACAGGTCACGTACCGTTCCCTTATTTTCCATCCATACTTTTGCCATAGCATAGGCTTTGGCCAGATCTGTTTTTAACTGCACAATATCTTTTACAATAATGTCATACTGATTTTTTAAGTTAAGACTCTCTACTGGTAGTGATTCTTGGTTCGCCACTGATCCAGTTGTTGTTTCTGATTTTTTACTAACCTTCTGCAGTATTTTTTGAGCATGATGTCTACGTTTGTTGTCGGTAAGTTTATTGGTCATAGATCCTCCTGTCTTTGTTGATATATGCATAATGATTGCAAAAGTTGTACCACTCAAGAACATGGCACGAAAAATGCTGTGTAAAACTGATTACACCTGGAGGCATCTATGCTGGATCAAGATCAATTTTCTAGAAAATGGAGCGAAATAAAAGGCGCGATACGAAACGTATGGGGCGACATTGAAGAAGAAGAGCTAGAGGAAAGTCAGGGTCATCTATGGTCCATATATAAAATTATAAAAAAACATACCATGGAGTCCGAGGAAAGCATCCAAGACAAACTTCAAACCCTCTTAAACTCATTTGATAACGACACAGATAAAAAGGGCAGCCTCCTAGATAGTGCCTCTTTTCAAAGAAAGCCTTTTCTCCATTGATAAAAAATAGTAAATTTAGGCAATGATTTATCCTCACACTGAATTAAGATTTGTTTCAAACGAAATTGGCTATGGGATTTTTGCTACTCGCAAAATCCCCAAGGGTACAATCACATGGGTACAAGATGAACTAGATAGGGAATTTACACAAGCCGAAGTCGACCTACTTCCCTCCATTCATTTTGAAAACTTGATGAAATACACCTATAAAAATAAACGTGGCAACTACCTCTTCTGCTGGGATCTTACTCGATATGTTAACCATAGTTTTATGCCAAATACGATTCTTACAGCACTGGGAGTAGAGGTTGCCATAAAGGATATTGAAGTAGGGGACGAAATTACTAATGACTATGGCACCTTTAATCTAATTGAAGCTTTTAAATGTGCTATCGGGTCAAATGAAGGCCGGACCCATGTTTACCCTAACGATCTTGTGACTTTTCAAAAACGATGGGATGAATGGATTGAATCCGCTCTTCCTCTTTCGGCCGGTATTGAACAACCTCTCAATATATATTTTTCAAACTCTCAAAAAGAACAGCTCCAAAAAATAGCCAATGGTGAGATAAAAATACCATCGATTATTGAAAACTACTTTCAATCTCACTAGCCCGTAGTCAACATTCCACACGCAATTCCTGTTACCGTTTCTCTTAATAGGACATTATCACTTCTTTCAAGAGCTATTTTTTGGATCACATTAAGAGGATGGATCATACTAGATCTAAAAAAAATACTTTCACCCAACCTAGGTCTATACCATGTGAAACTTTCACCGTTTGTTATGTCGTTAAAGAATTCAACGGTTAAAAAAAATTCATTTCTAATAAGTTCTTTCCACTTAGTTTTTTCAACACTCGTAAGTTTCGTGTGCTGTAAATGAAACTCCCAGACTCCCAATTCTATTTTGGCCAATGTAAATCCAACGTGCTTCACATAGGACTGCATGAGTGGAGAATTCTTATAATAGTGTCTTATTTCGTCTTTCTGAACATCTACCATTTTTTTCCAAGCAGTGCCTGTTCCCCACCATATTGGCAACAAAAGTCTTACCTGGGTCCAGCACAAGATCCATGGAATTGCTCTGAGTGTGAACTTACCTTTTCCTGATCTACTAGCTGGTCTTGATCCAATTTTTAAAAGATTTAAAAATTCGTAAGGGGTTGCTTCTGCTGCCAAATTTTGAAATGAGGCATCTTGGACTAAAGTACGATAAGAGTTCTGAATGTGCTCTGTAAAAGAAGTCATTGCCGCTGAGTTTTGAAGTTTTAGCGGCCTATAGTTAGCAAACTCTTCTACTATTTTTCGTACCTGTGACCTCATGATAAGAGGTTGATGAAAATGTCTTTGAACCATTTCTCCCTGAATAGTAACTTTATAAATATTAAGTGCTGTTTGCGGCCACCAAGCAATTTGTTCCTTTATGGAACCACCGCCACGACTCACACTTCCTCCCGATCCATGAAAAAAAACTGGAGTGAGTTTTTCTTTTAATAAAAACTTTTCTAAATCCAGTAACGCTCTTTCAATTAATAAACGCCCAGGAAGCACGCCATTCTCTTTACTAGAATCTGAATAACCTAACATCACCTCAAATCGTCCACCCCATTTTAAAGAGTGGTCTTTTACAAAATCAAACTTCTTAAACCCTTCTTTAAGAATTTCAACAGCATTCCTAAGTCCTTTTTCATTTTCAAACAACGGAACGACTGGAATTGTTAAAGAGCCAGTCATTTTTTTAGTGAGTTCAACGGCTGCAATCAAATCTTCAGTAGTCTGGCACATACTAATAACAAAACCTCTCACATACCACTTGGCATCCATGCCTGAAGATATTTTCTTTACCAGAGTTAACATTTTAGCAATAGCAAGAGATGGAGTTTTAAGGGCTTTATGAATTAGTTCTTGATCTTCTCTAATCTCCAATGGCAAAACAAGTGCAGGATAAAGCCACAAAAGTTCTTCAATTTCGAATAGTCCCGGAGAAAATATATTTTTATTTTTGGTGCCTTCTATCAACCTTAAGACGTTTTTTTTAAATGCAGAAACTTTTTTACCATCAAAGACCTTGATTTTCCTTAGGGCCTTTAATTCAGTGACTAGATCATTACATATTTTAATGAATTGCTGCTCTTTACCCATTAGGCGGATATCTGACTTGTATTCTTCAAGAATATTTATTATAAATTTTGAAAGTAGCTGACGAGAGATATCCAAACTTTGCAACATCGTCGCTGGTCCAACCCTTGGATGACCGTCCTTGTCACCACCTACCCATGTTCTAAAAAAAACGTTTATTCCTTTTCTTTTTAAGTAGATCTGTTCCTTAATTATCTTTTGTTCAAGTACTGTGTGATAAATTTGCTGAGCCTCATCTTTAACCTGAGGTCTTTTATTATTAGCCAAATTAATTCTTAGAGCAATTTTCAACAGATAAAGCAACTGTTCTTCTATGGCCGAAAATTCTTGATTTAAGGCCTCTAAAAGTAAGGTCTCAACCTTATTCATGAGAAGTAAAAAATCACGACTCCTGGCCTCTGTTGGATGACTTGTGAAAACATAAACAAGAGAGTGCGGTTTTTTAGAATGAGGTATAGTAATATCTTCAAGTCTAAATGATCTGTAGGCAGCTTCACAAGTGTTGATCAACTCAAGCATGAGCGCAAAAGCCTTTGTAATATCATGAAGCTCTTTATCTTTCGATGTTTTAAGTTCCAGATACACTTCTTCCATGGCTTCTTTAACAAGGTCTGGCTCCTTGGCCCTAACACCTTTCATGCGCAAGCGTAAATTTTCAATTTTTTCATATATGCGATCACCGTAAACTTCTTTAATCGCCATACCCAAGAGTTCTATTGATTGAGATACTAAATCTTTAAGGTCTTTTGAAATATACATATTAAATCTTGTTTTAGTTAGAATGGTTGATCCATCAGAATTGTATAAATAAACTCATGAAAGAGTCTCCATGGAAAACTTAAAATAAACCAATACACAATCATCCCTGATTAAACGTTACTATTTCTTTGCCGACTTTTGCTAAAACAACGCTGCGTCACCTGTACCAAGGAAGATGGCTTTAACTCTAAGAATGTTAGCGAGGACATCGATACTGCTAGTAGTAAGATCAAAGAAGTAATTATCAAATCTAAAAAGCAATAATGAGGATCTCTCTCTTAAAAGATCCCCATTATTAAACCTTAGTGGCTATTTTTATTATTAGTCTTCAAATCATTTTTTATTTCTTCTGTTTTCTGAGAAAACTTAGCAGCAATTTTTGCTAATCGATCCTGCACTTCTTCCTTTTTGGCGCCATATCTTTGTTGGATAAGGCCAAGTATTGATACTAAATTTCCAGATGTTTGATCTAATTCATCATCCGTCATCTTTCCCCATTGTGTTTTAATCTCGCCCTTAATCTCGGTCCACTTTCCCATAATTTTATCTTCATTAAGCATAGAGATCTCCTTGTTGTGAATGTTTACCAGATCACTTTGCATATTTTAGACCAATACTCATTGCTCTGATCTCTGATACTTACCCTGGCTTAACTTTAATGTCGGGGCATAAAGTCAGTAGAACTTGAGGCATAACGCCCGACAGAGTAAGTTCAGATTTCCTAACTCGCTAAAATTGTACTTATTCTGAGATGCTGCTCATTTTGCACAATAGACTGCCTACAACACGGGGGAGTTTTATATGATGAGAGCCGCGATTGCATTTTTTATTCTTGGTTTGCTCAGTATGCTTTTTGGAGCTTATGGACTAGCAGGACTGTCGATTGAGATTGGTAGAATACTTGTAGGAGTATTCCTCATTTTGGCCGTCATTAGTTTTGTTGTAAGTTTGGTAACTGGAAGAAAAACACCCATTCAATAGGATTATTTATGAAGTTGATTGCAGTAACGCTTACTCTTATTCTTTTCGTTTGCACCGGTTCTTACTTTTCCTTTGCTGATGAAACGGTTAAAGAAAAAGCAGTGGAGGCTGGAAGTGATGCCCGTAGGAGCGTAAAACAAACGGTTAGGGTTATTAAAGATAAAACTTGTGAAATGGTTGGTGGCAAAATGCAATGTGCCGCCCAGAAAACGAAACATAAAATTCTGAAAGGTACGGACAAAATTGAAGATGCCATTGATTAGTGGGAATATTTAAGTTCTTTTTTTAAAGCATGGCCCATCATCCCTTGAAAGCAGAGGCTCATCCAGTTATTCTCATTTATATTACAAAACTGAAATTTATTCAGAGACCTGCCTACATCTTCTTTATGATGATGGATGTTATATGTAGTATCCATTTTGGAGGTCATCCATGCGTGATCATAAACTTCACCACATTTTAAAAGAAACTTTTGGATATCAATCTTTTCGATTTGATCAACACAAAATCATTAATAGCGTATTAGATCTCAAAGACGTTCTTGCCATAATGCCCACCGGAGGTGGTAAATCATTATGCTACCAAATTCCTGCTTTATATCTGGACGGTGTTACCCTTGTCATATCACCTTTAATCTCTCTGATGCATGACCAGGTCATGAACCTGAAAGAATATGGTGTTGAGGCAGTATTCCTTAATTCTTCTCAGTCTTACAAAGAAACTTTGGCGGTAAAAAAGCGAATTCTCGAGGGCCCCCGGTTTTTGGAAAGTTGACCACTAGGATTTCAAAATATTAATTTAAAGAGATTCTCATAACTTAGAATCTTTAAAGGGGACGGAAAAGAAAAATTTCCA
>Ga0247843_1000226_pt1 | contig 134462 bp, 120 predicted proteins | sample LaCruzMarch2017__FD_192420 | JGI IMG/M metagenome (GOLD analysis project Ga0247843, IMG submission 192420) | Freshwater microbial communities from meromictic Lake La Cruz, Castile-La Mancha, Spain - LaCruzMarch2017_8m | ecosystem: Environmental > Aquatic > Freshwater > Lake | place: Spain...
CAGATAAAGCATAGCGGTGTCCCTGACTTCGACGTGAATCTGGTAAATCTTTGAAAAATTCATTTAGTGTCATATTCCATATAATATTTGGTCAAATGTAACAAAAAAATAGAACTTAACAGCCCTGTGACCTTTGGGGTATCTGCCAAAGTCAATTCCCGAAAATCGGGAGTAAAGGAGAAGTGAAGTTCATCAGGCAAGCAGTGGGTATCCACGGCATTTACTACTGACATACTATGATGCGGGGGAAGTTGGGGAGCGTTCTGATAACGACTTTCCATGGATTCAATCAGAAAGTCTTCCAAGCCATCCATGCGCAAATACCGACATTCCTGATAATGTTGCCCTTCGTAGGTCGTTTGCACCATCAAAAGCGTCTGTTGCTCGTATGGTTGCATAATGCAGCCCATCCCCGCTATCAGCAGGTAATTGGCAAGCAGTAAGAAAGCAATCCAAGAGCGAACTAACATGACTCAGAAAATTAAAGCGTAAATTGAGGATTCGTTTTCTTTGCCTGAGCAATCAATTTATTTCCTTCACCGGCATTTCCGGACGCCAATTCGATGGCACCCGCTTTTTGTAACAATTCAGGATTCTTACTGCCTGTACGCAAAGCGGTCTGAATGTGTTGTTGTGCCTGTTTGATATTATTTTCTTTGAAATAAACCCAAGCTAAGGCGTGATTGACATCAATATATTTAGGTCTTTTCTTGTACTCTTTTAGTCCATACACTAAGGCCGAGTCCAATTTTCCGGCTTGCGTATAGAGTTTACACATTTCTAAATCCACTGCATGACCTGATTTTGCATCTTCGTCGAGCATTTGGGCTACTTCTGCGTATTTTTTCTGCGCTTTTTCTTTATCTCCCTGTAAATCATAGATTTCAGCCATTTCTTCGTGAAACGAGAATTCAGGCATGATTGCGGCGGCTTTGTCCAATAGTACCAGTGCTTTGTCGTATTCTTTGCGGGCTTTATGAACTCTTGCCAATCCACCTAAAGCAAAAGCATAACTTGGACGCATCACTAATATTTCCTTGTATTGTTGCTCCGCATTCGCCAATTGACCGGTTGTTTCGTATAATTGTCCAAGGATATTTTTACTCCAACATTGGGGTTCCGAGCCCGGCAAACCGGCAACTACGGCCAATTTCATGGCTTCAATCGAACTGGGGTATTGCCCGTAAATCTCCCGTAAGTAAGATGCCCGCGAGTATGATTCCAACGAAGGTTTCAACTGTTGCATTTTGTCCGACATGGCTACGGCTTCTTCATAGTTGCCGAGTTCTACATTGGCACCTACCAACACACCATATACGTATGCATTATTTGGATTCAATTGGCGGGCTTTTTCGGCCAATTCACGTGCTTCCGCAAACTGGTGTTGCGACATTTTTACCGATGCTTTGAACGTAGTGGCTTCAAAATTTTTGTAATCCATCGCCAAAACACCGTCTAAAATGGTCAGAATAGCCGGATAATAATAAGGGTGCTCGCCCGTAATTCTGGCTTCTGCCAAGTAAATCATGGCAATCTGCAAGCGTGGCTTTACGTCACCGGGACTTTTCTTGATCTGTTGCTTTATTTCTTCCACTTTTTCTTTGGTCCGTTGCCATTCTTCGGCTTTGGCCAGTTCGCCTCTGCGCTCATAAAGAGGAGGGATTTCCATCGTTGGAGTGGTAGAAGCGGCCGTTTCGCTACCTGTCTTACTGCTTTTTGTACAGCTGATTTGGAGCACTCCAATCATTAAAATGGGAATCGAGAGCAATAAAGCTCGTTTTTTCAGTATTAATAGTGTTTTCATTTTTAGCAAGGGATGGTTTTTAAATTTTACCCGCAGATTATCGCTGATTTTAAGTCGCAGATTTCAGTATTTTTTTTAAAATCTGTACTATCTGCGTGGCTTTAATCTGTGAAAATCTGCGGGTGAAAAACTATACATTTAATTAATTACGCAGAAGTTTTACGCTCTTCCGGCCGGTGGCAGTTGTCACCTGTAGAACGTACACACCCGGTTGGCGACCCAATTTCATCGTTTGGCGTTCAATCACATTGGCCTTACTGATGATTTGTTGACCCACCAACTGTCCTTGGCTGTTGACCAATCCGATGCGCATTTCCTGACCTTCGACGCCGGTTATTTCTACCATTACCTCATCGTTCAGGATTGGATTGCCCAACACCTTGATTTTAATTCCATTTGTCGCGTCTATTGGCTCAGCCGCTATCCGAACCTGTGCATTGGTAGGTCCTACGTAGCTGTTGCCACGGAAACCTCTCCAAGGATTTTGCTCGTAAGGGAATACCGCTTTCAACGTAGTGTCGTTTTTGGTAACACCCGCATTGTAGGTAAGTACACTCAACAAATTCGGAGTGACCGGACTTGCCGTTACACCAGGTGTAAAGTCATCGTACCACAAACCGATGGCGGCCAATACAACGCCTCCCACTGCCTGCAGTTCAATGGTAGTTACATCATCTTCCAAACGACGTCCGTTCGGGAAGCCATCCATGTTAGGAATAAATTGTAACGCGGTAGAGCCGTTGTAATCAGGGTCGGTCAATCCCAATACCGCCGCCTGAACCAAACCTAATGAACTGAATTTAGGGTGGTTACGCGGTGTAGCAGGTACGGCCATGTTCAGTCGAAGCATATCACCCAAGGTAGGCAGGAAGTTGTTAATGAAAGGTTTTCCTGCTGCCAACGGATTGCCGGATTTACCGGTTGCCAATTGATAAGGAGCTAAATTAGGAACTCCTGTGTATAATATAGGAAGCAAATCCACCGCACGAGGGCTTTTGTCATCGGGCAACAACACACTTCCGAAAGCTGCTTCCGAAAGAGCCGTTCCGTTTAAGGCAGCGTTGCCTTTCAAACCAAACAAGCCGGGTTTGCCGTTACGGAAATCAAATGAACCCAATGATTTACCTTGGATACGCAACTGATTCAACGAGGGTACGGCACCTCCAAATTGCGAATCGTCCATGTACAAGGCCAACTCAGGGTTGGTAAAATACTTGGCAAACTGCAAATCTTCACCATTGTAAGGAGTAGCAGCGTTCCATCTGTCTTTCATTCCAATTGGAATAACGGCTTCGTTGGTCAAAGGCATTCCTAAACGCGAAACTTGTACAAATTTTCCATCGTAACTTCCATCGTAACCTACATCAGCACCTTTATACAACGTCTGAATCATTTGACGAATGGCCGAAGCCCAAACGCCGATCACGTAATCAGGGTCAAGAATATTGGCTGCCTGAGATACGCTTTTTCCATCTTTTTGAAGGACATTTACCGGAATTTTAAGCGCAATGGTATGCACGTTAAAACGGTTCAAACCATCTTTGGGAGGATTGGTTGAGTTGCCTTCAGGACGGAAATTGCCTACGTCAAACGCACTGGCCAAATCCACAAAGAAAGGATCATCTACGGGACCGCAGAAGATTTTCTCGCCCGAATTAGCCGTAGAAATAGCGCCCTGCACCAACGCATCGTACGAAGTATTTAACCCAACTCCGCTTTCAATGGAACGAGGTCCGATGTTATTGGGCGGAACCATTCCATTCATCACGATAGTGGTCAAGGTCATCCCACCGTCGGTGCTTTTCTCGCATTTGTAGGTGGTTTTGAGGTTTTGCTTCCCTAAACGAATATTAAAGAAGGTACTTGGGTCTTCGTTGGTAGTAGAGAAAGTGAAGCGATAGGTAATGTCGTCGCCTTTGGTGGTCGTTTTGTTTTTAATGTGAATTTCATAACGAACATTTTGGCCGAAATTATAATAATTGGGGCCACCTTCCGGCGATTCAAACGGAATGTAATTGGCGATAATCGTAATCGTGTTAGGATCATCGGGGCTCTTAAACGCGTACACATCGGTGTTGTCAGCCAACGGGTCTTGGGAAATAAGCGGTGCCTCCCGGTGACTGGAGGCAAAGCTGCTGACCGTTAATAGCAGGAAGGCAGAACTTAGGAATCCCATCCTGAGTTTGCCGCAAAGCAACGGAAACATTCGCATAATGAATAATTGTTTAAACATGAGAAATAGATTGGTGAAAAATTTGAACTTTAATCAGGAAGAAAAAAGCCGTGGTTTTGAAGCCACATCCATACATACGCCAAAGCGTAGCCCAATAGATTTTGAAAAAAGATTAAATTTTTAACCCAGAAAGAATTTTCACCTTTCAATGAAGGGACGTATATACCTCAAAAACATCTCGTATTTACTCAAAAAATTATATTATTCACAGGTATGCTATTGAAAAAATAAAGACACAGGGAATTAGAGCGTGTTTTAAAAAACACAAATAGAAGAAAACAAAGAAGAAAAATGAAAGAAATCAGCGAACTTTTAAGCTATTTCAAAATAGGGTTTCAGCTTTTCAATCAAACCTTTTGGAGCGCGATTGGGGCGATTGGTGTCACGGTTCAGAAAAACCAGCGTTGTTTCGCCAGTATTGATTAAGAGGTTGTCTTGGTTACGAATTTCATATCGAAACACCACCCGTGCGGTGGGCAAATCGGGTATTGTCACTTTTATTGTTAGTTCATCGTCGTAGCGAGCGGGTTGCAAATAGCGGGAATAGTTCTCATAAACGGGCATCATCATGCCGCTTTCTTCCATATCACGGTACGAAAAACCAATACTGCGCAGGGCTTCTACCCGACCGATTTCGTAAAACCGCCCATAATTTCCGTAATAAACATATCCCATTTGATCGGTATCGGCGTAGCGAACTCGAATCCCTTTGTGTTCGTAGATAAACATATTTTAGGAGTCAGGAGTCAGGAGTGAGTAATCAGGAGTAGTACGTTTTTTATTCTCACTTCTGGCTCCTCACTCCTGACTCCTATTTGATATTCAATTTGTTTAAAGCTGCTTGATAGATCCTTGCATTATTGAGGTGGTCTTCGTAGGTGACGGCAAAATCGTGGTAGCCCAGCAGCTTGCCATCGGGGTCAATTTTGACGCAGAAATACAAATAATCGTGCTTTTCGGCATTCAATACGGCGTCTATTGCCACCGTGCTCGGAACATTGATAGGGCCAGGCGGCAATCCCAATACTCGGTAGGTATTGTAGGGCGAATTTAAAGATGATAACTTGCTCGTCACGCGCTTGATGCTAAAATCCCGCCAGGCAAAAATTACCGTAGGGTCCGCCTGAAGCGGCATACTTTGGCTAATCCGATTGAGATAAACCCCCGCAATGCGCGGCATCTCGTCGTTTCTATTCGTTTCAGCATCTACAATGGAAGCTAAAACGGATACCTGTGCCTTGCTGTAACCCAGTGCTTTGGCTTTTTCAATGCGGGCAGGCGTCCAAAACTTTTGGTACTCATCATACATTCGCCCTAAAAACTTATTGGCGTTGGTCGTCCAATAGATTTCGTACGTATTGGGTAAAAACATACTGACCACATTGGTCGTATCAAACCCAAATTTTTCGCATACCTGCGGTTCATCAAGTAGTTTTCCCAAGGAGTCAGCTCCAAATTCAAACTTGTTTCCTATGCGCTGAATAAGGTCCTGTTTCAGTCGAATGTTATTGAAAGTCAATCGTACAGCGTCCTGTTTACCATTGCGCAATTTTTGAATTACGTCCAAGTTTCCCATCGTCCGCGTCAGTACGTAGCGCCCGGGTTTGAGGCGTTCGGGAAGTTTAAGCAACTTGGCCAAAAAACGAAACGACATCGGGTCGTTAAGGACATCGTTTTTTTTGAGCGTATCCAATACGCCTTCGTACGTCCCTCCCGTAGCAATCAACAGGGCAAAATCTTTGTCTTTTTCTACCTGAAAATTAGGCGTTTTGGCTACTTGCCAGAAATAAAAAGAAAAGGTAGTGATGATAACCGATACAGCAATAAATAAGCCTATTTTGAAACTACGCGACATTTCGTTGAGTGGTTTTTAATGAATAATTAAAGGCTGCTAATTCCTAAATGCACCGCAAAAGTACAAGTTAGGTTTGTTTTTTTACGGAAAAACTATTCAAGTTTACTCATTTGAAATTTATGGTACTCTAACAATTTTTGCGTTCGACCTCATCCCTGCCCCTTCTCCTTTCCGGAGAAGGGAGTTAATTAGCTGACTTTCAAAGTCCCTCACCTGAAAGGAGAGGGATTTAGGGCGAGGTTAAAAAGGAGTAATACAAAGAATATTAAACGCTCCAATTTTAAACAGGCTGTGCTTTCCTAAACTGATTCTCAAAAACATGAAAATAATAAGTTTTGAGTAACTTTGGGGTTTCCTGTTCTCTAACAGGCAAAAGCAGTAATAAATAACGAAACATATTGCACGAAAAACACAAAAATGGACGCGAAAGAAGAGTTATTACGGATTATTGACCAGTTTAATCTGATTTATGAAAGTGAAGAAGCATGGCATGGCCCATCAGTAGTGGAAGTATTAAGCGATGTATCATGGGAAATGGCCGCCGAAAAAATCATGCCCAACACACATAGCGTTGCTGAGTTAGTATATCACATGACCACTTGGCGGATTTTCGTCGTAAAACGCCTGCAGGGAGACGGCGAATACGAAGTGACAAAATCCCGCGATTGGAAAACATTCCCTATTTTTGATGAATTTGAGTGGGAGGCCCTCCAAATGGAATTAAGTCTCAGTCAGGAAGAGCTCATTACCGAACTCGAAAAGCGCGAAGATGATGAGTTTTTGGAAGAAATTGTTCCAGGTAGAGAATATGATTACTACACCATGCTTCACGGCATTTTACAACACGATTTGTACCATGCTGGACAAATATCCATTCTCAAAAAAGCCCTCATTTATAAAGGTCTTGGCAAAAAAAGTCGCAGTGAAGACGATGATTACTACGGCAATAGCGGCGCCAATGATTTTGATGATATGTATTGATTTGAAATACGAGCACCTATTAGACTCATACTAACCATTTCTGACATGCGCGTGCTTGTATTCTTGATTTTATTGTCATTTTCCAGTCCAATTATTTTTGCCCAATCCCTCTCATCCGGTATGGCCCCCGTCAACGGGTCACGTCTGTATTATGAAATGGCGGGACAGGGCGATCCCGTTGTTTTCATTCACGGAATGGCGCTTGATAACCGCCTGTGGGATTCACAGTGGGCGAGTTTTGCAAAAAAACACAAAGTAATACGTTACGATGTGCGCGGTTTTGGTCAGTCCGACCGCGCACACGACCCTCATAACCCTACTGAGGACCTGAAAGCATTGCTCGATTATCTAAAAATCGACAAAGCTCATTTAGTAGGGCTTTCGATGGGAGGCACTATTGCTCTTAATTTTGCCGCCAACTACCCCGAACGAGTCAGTAAAATTGTGGCCGTGGATGCTGACATTGATGGGTTTACGAATTACACACCAGAACATAACGGTATGTTCGATAAAATTATCTACTTGGCTTCTCATCAGGGTTGGCACGACGAAGAACAGGCCGTTTGGCTGCGTTCTCGGATAATGCGGCTGTACGCTGCTGACGATAAAGCCATCATTAATCTCAGCGAAATTACCGCCGACTACAACGGTGACCACTTCATCAACCCTCGCATTAATCCTGCTTTCGGTACCCCTACCACTCTGGAATTACTGCCAAACATTAAAGCTCCCACTTTAGTTATTGTTGGCGAAAAAGACGAAGAAAGCATTCATCGCATCGGTCTTGTGCTTACTGAGAAAATCCCTTCTACTCAAAAAGTAATTATCAAAGATGCAGGCCATTTGTCAAACATGGACAAGCCAAAAGTGTTTAATAAAACAGTTATGCAATTTTTAAAATAAATGGAGCCGGAAAAACGTCGTAAATGGTCGAAAATCGCAACCATCGGAATGGGAATTGCGGCTGTATTGAGTGTAGCAGCGGGCTTTTTTCAAGGGTGGAATTTGCCGCGCATCCTGATGACAATCTGTTTCAGCGCCAGTTCTGTCCTCTATTACGTGCAGTATAACAATTTGTTAAAGGAAGAGGATTAGTATTCATTGTACCTTTGCAAGTACTGTAAATTTCCTTCTCACCTCACTACTTTAGTTAAAAATCATGGACTCCAGAAGAGATTTTCTCAAAAAAGCGGTTCTCCTTTCGGGTGGTACAAGTATTTGGGGTATGTTACCTGCCTCCATCCAAAAAGCATTGGAAATCAATCCGGCCCAAGGAAGCACCTATCTGGATGCCGAGCATATCGTGGTTTTGATGCAGGAAAACCGCTCTTTTGACCACTGTTTCGGCACATTAAGGGGAGTAAGAGGCTACAACGACCCGCGTGCCATTACGTTGCCTAACAAAAATTTGGTATGGCTGCAACAAAACGCGGCAGGAGATACTTACGCGCCTTTCCGACTGGATATAAAAGATACCAAAGCTACGTGGATGAGTGCTCTTCCTCACTCGTGGGAAAATCAGGTAGATGCCCGTAACGACGGTAAATACGACCGATGGCTGGATGTAAAAAAATCAGGCAACAAAGAATATGCTCCCATGCCTCTAACCATGGGTTATTACAACCGCGAAGACATTCCGTTTTACTACGCGTTGGCCGACGCCTTTACCGTTTGTGACCAACATTTTTGTTCCTCGCTTACGGGAACCACTCCCAATCGCCTCTATCTCTGGACAGGTACCGTCCGCGAAAAGCCCAGCATTGAATCTAAAGCAAACGTCAGAAATTCCGACGTTGATTACGACGATTTAGCGCATTGGACTACTTTTCCCGAACGATTGGAAAACAACAATATATCGTGGAAAATTTACCAGAATGAACTGAGCCTTCCGATGGGTTTTAAGGATGAAGAAGAAGATTGGCTCGCCAACTTTACCGACAATCCAATTGAATGGTTTTCGCAATATAACGTCCGATTTTCAACCGGTTTTCAAAAATTCCTTGCTGCTCAAGCCAAACAATTGCCCAATGAAATAGCGGATTTAGAGCAGAAACTTAAGGCACTTCCCGAAACGGGCAAGGAAACGGAACTCGCACAAAAATTATTAAAATCAAAACGGGATTCGTTGGTTTTGGTAAAACAAGAACGGGAAAAATGGAGTCCCGAAAACTTTGAAAAACTCTCTCAACGAGAAAAGAACTTACACCAAAAAGCGTTTACAACTAATAGTAACGACCCTCATTACCACGAGTTAACACAACTTCGCTACAAAGACGGTGATACCGAACGTGAAGTATCAATTCCCAAAGGAGATATTTTGCACCAACTCCGAGAAGATGTAAATAAGGGGAAATTGCCCACCGTCTCCTGGGTGGTTGCACCTTCCAACTTCTCCGACCACCCTGGTTCTCCCTGGTACGGTGCCTGGTATATTTCAGAAGTGATGGATATTCTTACCAAAAATCCTGATGTCTGGAAAAAGACCATTTTCGTAGTTACTTACGACGAAAACGACGGATACTTTGACCACGTTCCACCTTTTGTTGCTCCTAAGTCTGACCTTTCAGATGGCTTAGTTTCCAAAGGTATCGACCCAAGCGTAGAACACGTCAGCATAGAGCAGGAAAATAAACGCAAAGAAGCAAGCGCTCAAAACAAGGGCAGAGCAGGTTCCATCGGATTGGGCTACCGTGTTCCAATGCTGATAGCCTCTCCTTGGAGTCGAGGAGGCTATGTCAACTCTCAGGTATTCGATCATACATCGGTGTTGCAGTTTATGGAGCATTTTTTGAGTCATAAAACCAAGAAAAAAATTCAAGAAACTAACATAAGTGCTTGGCGGCGTACGGTTTGCGGAGATCTAACGTCAACATTCCGACCTTACAACGGCGAAGAAATCAAGTTACCGTCGTCGGTGGTCAAAGACAGTTTTATCCAAAGTGTCCACCAAGCCAAATTCAAAAAAGCACCTTCTAATTTTAAAAAACTGACTCCTGAGGAAATTGCGCAAATTAACCGTAATCCCTCCTCGTCACCGTTGCTGCCTCAGCAGGAACAGGGCATTCGTCTGGCGTCGCCTCTCCCCTATCAGCTTTATACCGAAGGAAAATTGAGTGATGATAAAAAGTCATTTCAAATTAAATTGAGTGCTCAAAACGAAATTTTCGGCAAAAATGCCGCAGGCTCACCCTTCCACATATACGCACCCGGCAAATACCGTAAAAATAAAGACACCGCCTTTGAAGATATAAGGGCGTGGTCTTACGCAGTAAGTGCAGGCGATACGTTGACCGATACCTGGCCACTTCAAAATTTCGAAAATGACACGTATCACCTTTGCGTATATGGCCCAAACGGTTACTTCCGCGAATACCGAGGCAACACCAATAACCCACCATTGACAGTTCAATGCGATTACCAACGTTTAAGCCCTCAGGCAAAACAATTGACGGGAAATATTGAATTAAAACTGTGCAACCTTGACTCACAACGGAAGTTGAAAGTAGAGATAACCGACAATGCTTACAAGAAAGGTACTCAATCTAAAACACTCGACATTGTTACCCACAAAGGAAGCATGCTTACAGTACTTCTTGATCTTAAAGCAAGCTTTGGTTGGTACGACTTCAGTGTTAAAGCAGAAGGTTTTGAAGCCTTTGAACAACGTTTTGCGGGAAGAGTGGAAACGGGCAAAGAATCGTTCAGCGATCCTTTAATGGGAAGAATTGAGATATAATCTAAGCAGAGTTAAAACTAAAAAGGGTTAGGAAGTCGTAGCTTCTTAACCCTTTTTAGCAAAACTTATTAACCGTAAACAGTCTACTGTAAACTGCCCACTATTTTTTCTTCGTTTGTTTTTTTGCTTCTACTTGCTTTTTAGCATCTTCTGCCTGTTTTTTGGCATCTTCGGCGGCTCTCATGGAGCGTTCCAAAATATCCGAAAACTTCGATTTCTTTTTCTCACCCGAAGCAATTTTCTTACGGTTTTCTTCCAAAATCTTACGGATTTTATCATCATTGACAAAACGACGGATAATTTGCTGCTGAAGAATCGTAACTACGTTTGAAACCAGATAGTAAAAGCTTAATCCCGCAGGGAAAGAGTTCATAATAAACATAAACATCACGGGCATGAAGTACGTCAGCATCTTCATATCTGGCATACCGGGCTGCTGCACCTGCGTTGGCGTGATTTGGTTGTTGTACCACGCATACACCAACTGAGATATCGTCATGGCCAAGGTGAAAATACTTACGTGTGCTCCATAAAAGGGAATCGAGAAAGGCAGTTTGATAGGAGCATCGTAGGTAGAAAGGTCACTCGCCCAAAGAAACGCCTCCTGACGAAGTTCTATTAAGTTAGGAAACAAAAAGAACAATGACATTAAAATAGGCATCGTAGCCAAAACAGGAATACAACCGCTTAATGGACTCACCCCTACCTGCTGATACAATTTCATTTGCTCTTGCTGCATCTTGGCAGCATCATCTCCTACTTTCTCTTTGAGAATCGCCAATTCAGGAGCAAGCATCCGCATTTTGGCCATACTTACGTACGATTTATACACGAGCGGCGTCATCAACAACTTCACAATCAATACCAGTACGATAATCAACACCCCGTAATTGAGGAAATATTTTTCCAGGAAGTTGAACATAGGCACAAAGAAAAACTTGTTAAGCGGCCTTAGGAAAGCATATCCCAAATCTACGTTATCGCCAAAATCCGGGGCAGCTTTCACATCTTTGACAATCTGGTAGTCATTTGGGCCAAAGAACAATTGAAAATTACCTTTTCCAGCTTTCAGGTCAGCAGTGGCAATGGAACCTTCACTCTGCATCGTTTTGATGTAGGTAGTATCAGTTGCATCCACCAGCGATTTAAGCGTTACGTTGCTCAAGCCTGCGTTTTTCGTGATAAAAGCCGTTAAGAAATATTTGTTTTTGTGAGAAAACCACGAAACAGGTTTCTCAATTTTATCCTCTACGTTATCGCTTTGTCCACGACCAATATCAGACAGACTTCCGTCGGCGTAGTAATTGGTAGTTACTACTTTACGGTTTTCAGCCATGTCATTCTCCAATTGTTTGAGTTTGTCCTGCCATATCAGGCGAGTAGGCTCATTTTTGACGAATCCATCCAATCCTACCAACTGCACGTCGTAATCAATCAAATAACCGCTTCCCTGCACTGTGTAGGTCTGTTCAACATATTGATTAGGGCCTAAAGGCAAACGGAAACTGATTTTAGCAGATTTGCCGGCAGTAATTGTTTGGCTCTTGTCATCGGTAGTAAAGTATAAATCTGCAAGATTGACCGTTCCTTTATTGGTAGGCAGTTCAAGATTAAATTTACTGCTTTGTTCGTCAATTAAATACAAAGGTTGTTTTTGGTACGTTTTGTATTTTTTGAGCAACACCTCTTTTACATTTCCCCCTCTGGTACTGAACGTAAGTTTTACATCCTCATTTTCAACAACAATGTCTTGGGCAGTACCTTGTGTTGCAGCCGCAAAATCTCCGTAGGCTGCTTTAGCAGCTACTGAATCTAACTGCCTTACAGCTTGAGGCGCTGCAACGGCAGTATTGGATTTGTTTTTGACTTGGCTTGCGGGATTGGGCTTTGTGGGTTCGGGACTCGGGACAAGCAACTGATATCCAATCAGCATCGTCATAATCAGCACTAATCCAATGATTTGATTTCTCTCCATTTGTTTGGTTTATACGTTATTTGTAATTCGTTATCCGTAAATCTGTTATCCGCATATCCGTAAATTTGATTATCATCGTTTCTCAATTAACGGTTAACATTTAACTCTCTTTTCAGAAAGCGGCTGCAAAGTTAGTGAGTTTTCAAGAATTCGCACTTGAAGGATGGATAAGCGGTCATATTTTAGTAAAAAAATAACGTATTCGATTAAAAAATTAACAAATGGAAAAATTTTCTTGACACAATCGCGTTTTAGAGTTATAATTGCAAAACAATTCTGACAGTTCGCGGCTATAATCTGATACTATTTCACCCAAACGCCGCCTCTCTAGTTCAGTGCAAGCTATCATCCTAATAATTTCTCGGGTTACTCTCAAATTGTTAAATATCTAATAATAAACAATCTCCTTGCGTAAAGGCTCTCTTTACCTTTCCTTTATTTATGCTCAGCATTGACGATCTGAACCTTAAACTCTTGTCGGAGTTACGGGTACTTGCCGAACAAATCGGTATCAAAGACCAAAATAAGTATTCTAAAAAAGACCTGATTAACAAAATTTTAGAACAGCAGTCAGCCACCGCGGCTGTCGCCGCTAAACCTGTGCCAACAGCAGCTCCCTCAAAGCGTCCACGAAAACCGGCTGAACCCGTAGCGGTTGCGCCTCTTAAAAAATCGCAACCATTACCCGAAGTTTCCATGTCGGTTTCGGCTCAGGAAGCGGCCGATAAACGTTCTAGACGTCAACGTATTCATAAACCCGCTGAGCCGTCGTTGTTTGGCTCGATTCCCGAACCCGTAGAACTACAGGAAGAAGTTGCAGTGACTGAGGCAGAATCCGTACAACCGACAGAGCCGGCTTTCATTTCAGAAGAACTTGTTCCTTCTGCTTTGTTAGAAGAAGATTTTAATGATTCTAAAATAGATTTGCCAGAAGAGGAGTTTTTGGATACTTCTTTTATTACAGAAAGTCTCGAAGCTGACATTTCTTCGGAATCCGAACCGGAAACACCTAAAAACGGAGAGCGGCCTGTCGAAGAACGCCCTCGTGAATACCGCGATGATTATCAAAACAAAATCAAACGTCAGTATAACAACTACGTAAAAGAATTTGATGGCCTCATCGTAAATGAAGGAGTTCTTGAAATCATGTCCGACGGCGGATATGGATTTTTGCGCTCCGCAGATTATAATTATTTAGCCAGTCCCGATGATATTTATGTATCACCGTCACAAATCAAATTATTTGGTTTGAAAACGGGAGATAGCATTCGCGGCTCGGTTCGTCCTCCCAAAGAAGGTGAAAAGTATTTTGCGTTGCTACGCGTCGAAACTGTCAACGGAAAAACAACGGAAGAAATTCGTGACCGTATTCCTTTTGAATACCTGACACCTTTATTTCCCGAAGAACATATCAAATTGAGTGGCAAAAACAGCAATTATTCAGCTCGTATTTTGGACTTGTTTGCCCCAATCGGGAAAGGACAGCGCGGGATGATTGTGGCACAGCCTAAAACGGGCAAAACGGTACTGCTCAAAGAAATAGCCAACGCAATCACTCGTAATCACCCCGAAATCTACCTCATCATTCTCCTCATTGACGAACGTCCTGAGGAGGTTACCGATATGCAGCGAAGCGTGAGAGCCGAGGTAATTTCATCCACTTTTGATGAGCAGGCCGACCGCCACGTAAAAGTGACCGGAATGGTGTTGGAAAAAGCAAAACGAATGGTAGAATGCGGTCATGACGTTGTTATCCTTCTGGATTCTATTACCCGTCTGGCACGTGCCTACAATACCGTTACTCCTGCATCAGGTAAAATTCTTTCGGGTGGGGTAGATGCCAATGCCTTACATAAACCAAAACGATTCTTTGGTGCAGCACGTAACGTTGAAAATGGCGGCTCGCTCACCATCATCGCTACGGCACTGATTGATACTGGTTCTAAAATGGACGAAGTAATCTTTGAAGAATTCAAAGGTACGGGTAACATGGAACTTCAATTGGATCGTCGTTTGGCCAACAAACGTGTATATCCTGCCGTGGATGTCAACGCTTCGGGTACACGCCGCGAAGATTTACTCCTCGACAAGGAAACTCTCCAACGTATGTGGATATTACGTAAGTATCTTTCAGACATGAATCCCAACGAAGCAATGGACTTTTTGCTGGAACGCATGAAAGGTACGCGTAGTAATGAAGAGTTCCTGATTTCGATGAACCGCTAAGAAAATCATATCAATCCAAATCGATTGTGAACTTTACTATTCAAATCCCCAAGCCTGAAAATGGTTTGGGGATTTTTTATTGCTCAAAAAACGTCTTCCAAAACTAAAATCTCTTAAACCGTTTAATAAAATCACAGATACAGGTATTTGATTAGGATGTTGAATTTTAGACTTTTACTTTGCCAATTAATCAAATCTTTCTAAGTTATCCAAGGTTTTATGAAAAATGCGATTCACTTTTTCAGCTTTATCTTCTTGAGTGTAAGCCTCAACGCCCAAATGATAACTTTGCCTACTACTCCTACCAGTAATCTGCCCGTAGATTTTACGATACGCACTTTTAATTTAGATGCGTATATCAACGCCAAGGTGGGACGCGTTGATAATGCCACGAATGGGAATATTTATCTTAATACTGGAGGCTATGACAATGGGAACGTCGGAATTGGCGTAAATGGAGCATTACCCGCTAAACTTACCATCAGAGAAGACTTCGCAACTGATACTCGATTCAGAATTTTAGCCACCGACCTTTTCGGTCAAGTGCAGGGTTTGGAGTTGCGGGTAGAGGGCAACTCGGGAGATAAACACGCGCACATCATACAAAAGGACAATGCCAATCTTTATTTAGGCACTAACAACCTAAATCGAATGTCTATCGCCGCCGGTGGCAATGTAGTTGTGGGAACTACAACACCCAATTCAAAATTGCAGATAGACGGCGATTTTTCACTCAATAAAAAACTGCTTGTCACAACAACGGGTGCTCTCAACAATCTTGACCGAACCGGTTCTTCCATCATCAAGTTTACGGGTAGCGGTTCAGTTACTTTAACGGGAGTAGCAGGAGGTCAGGATGGAATGCTTCTCTATATTTATTCCAACGCAAGTACGACTCTCAATCTGACTGATGAATCAGGCAGCTCTTTGGCAGCAAATCGTCTGAAAATGGGTGCTAACCAAACCATTACGGGCGTAGGCGGCTGCAGAACATCCTGCACACTCTCAGCCGTCACGCCGTGCTAACCAAACCATTACGGGCGTAGGCGGTGCTACTTTTGTATATGATGGAGATGATGACCGCTGGCGATTGGTCTCGTTGCAACAATAATAATTTCACCGATACACAGAATGTTGACAACAACATCCCAATCATAACTTCTCAATTATTATCTCGTCACATCTGCTCCACTTTTGGGCAACTCCTGCGCAGTTAGTATCTTTTGGAAAGTTTTAAAAAACTACCTCCGGATTAAAGCAGATGAACCGTATTTATGCAGGAATTTTATGTGTGTGGTTTGTAGTAGAATGGAAGGCCCGGGCTCAGGTACCTATTGTTTTAGGCGCCTCGAAAGCCCCCATTGCAGTAGGATTGAACTGCACAGTGTTAGAGGACAAAAAGGGGACTTTTACGCTTCATGATGTCCAAAAAGCAGCGTTTGGAAGCATAACCTCAACCATTCATAATTCGGGCTATACTGAATCAGTAATATGGCTGAAAATCAATGCAATAAATACAGAAAAGCATCCGTGGTTTTTAGAGATTGACAACCCTCGCCTCAATGACATTACCCTCTTTGCAGTGCAAAATGGCAAAGTAATTTATACCCAACAATTAGGAGATGCTTTGCCTTTTGAAACTTACCCCATTCCTGACCGAATACCCATTTTCAATCTGCCTTTAGTAGCCCATCAACCGTACACTCTGTACCTGCGTGCCGTTTCTACCGAAGACTTAAAATTTCCGATGACGTTTTGGGAGGAACATCAGTTGTATGCACACTTGGCGGGGCGCAATCTTATTTGGGGAATTTATTTTGGGTTTATTTTGCTGATTACCCTTTATAATTTCTTTTTATGGTTCATGACCCGTGAGGCGATTTACGGCTATTATTGCCTATATGTACTGTTTTTCGGCGCGTTCCAGTTTAGTTTATACGGCTTTGGTTATCAATACGTTTGGGGCAATGCTGCATTCAACGACCTTTCTCATATCTTCTTTTTAGGCATCTCTATTTTTTTTCTTGCCGTTTTTTCATTGGCTTTTCTGGAACCTTATAAGCGGTTTCCCCGATTAAAAACGGTCATGAAAACGGCGGGTTATGTATTTGTAATAGGGTTTCCCATTTGTCTGATCGGGTATGACTCTTTTATCAATGTCATCACTATTGCGACAGGGACAATAATGGTTGGCATCCAATGTTATTGTGCCATTTTTATGGCTTGGTACGGGTCCAAAGCCGCACAACTTTATTTAGTCGCTTCGGGTACACTTTCGTTGGCCGTTTTGGTGGTTGGGATGAAAAATTTAGGCTGGATACCCGCTGAAAACCAAGACTATTACCTCATGGGTGGCTCTATGCTCGAAATTGTTTTATTTTCGTTGGCGCTGGGTTATCGGCTGCGTTCCATGCAACTTGAAAAGTTACGTCAACAACAGTTAAGGGACGAAATCTCAACCAATCTGCACGATGACCTGGGTGCTACATTGAGTAGTTTGACCCTGTTTTCAGAACTGAATCGCCGCAAAATGCAAAAACAATTGCCCGAACTTGCCGATACCTTTGGACTCATCAGCGAGCGTTCCCGCGAAGCCATGCGTTTGGTGCGGGAAGCCGTTTGGGAAATTAATCCTCAGAACGATACCTCTGATGAGTGGATAGACCGCATGATTACTTTTGCGCAGGAAACCTTAGGAGCTGCACAAATTGAAGTTGAATTGTTGATGGATGATGCGCTCCGAAATGAGCCGTTTTCCATTGAGCGACGACGGAGTTTATTCCTGTTTTTTAAAGAAGCGGTAAACAATATTGCCAAACATTCGGGGGCCACTTACGCACAAATCCTGTTTCAACAAACTAATGGAATATTGAAATTAGTGATCAGTGATAACGGACATGGATTTGAGGTAACTCAAACGACGGAAGGAAATGGGCTGAAAAATTTTAAAAAGCGGGCAGAATCTCTTGGTGCACAGCTAAAAATCAATTCAAACCCGCATTCCGGGACGTCAATCGAGTTAGCTTTTCGGGCACCTGCCTACTTGAATTAACAGTTGACAGACCTACCGTTTATTCAGATATTTACCCGTAGAAAACCGCCCGCTATGATACGTGTTGCTTTATTTGAAGACATAAAAGAAATCCGTGAACTTCTCACGGAGGCCATCCAAAACAGCGAGGGCCTCTTCATAACAGGTGCTTATGCCAATGCCAACGATGCCCTAAGAATCATGAAACGAGACCGTCCTGATGTGGTGCTTATGGATATTCAGATGCCCGGCATATCGGGCATAGAGGCCGTGCGGACTATCAAAGCCAATTTTCCCGAAATACAGATTTTGATGCAAACGGTGTTTGAGGACAACGCCCGCATTTTTGCAGCGCTCTGTGCGGGGGCTTCGGGCTATATTTTAAAAGATGCTTCACCCGAGCGTTATCTGGAAGCCATTGTTGAAGTAGCGCAGGGAGGTGCACCTATGTCGCCGGTGATTGCCCGCAAAGTACTAACCATGTTTCAGGGACAAAATCCGGTATCTCCTAAAGAAGAATACCATGAGTTGAGTCAAACCGAACAGAAAATACTCGGACATTTAGTAAAAGGGTTAAGTTATAAATTGATTGCCGATGAATGCAACATAAGCACCTCGACGGTTAATTTTCACTTAAAAAATATTTACCGCAAACTCCACGTTAATTCCGCTACTGAAGCCATCTCCAAAGCACTCCGGCAGAAATTATCCAATTAGATAGACCCGCCGCCCTCTGTCCTTTGAAAGAGTTTACCTGTTTGATTTAGTAGTTTACACGGGTTTAGTAAAGTCCTACTTTTGAGTCGTTCAAAGTTTAAATAAAAACTCAAAATTACCCTTCTTATTTCTTATGAAAGTAAATACCCTATTGCTTGCGCTGTGTTTATGTATTGGAACTATTTTGTGCAGCTATGCCCAAGAGGAAGAAGAACAGGAACCTGATACACCGGTCAGGAAAGTAAATTTGCAATTACTGATGCAAAATGCGTCTACCCTGCAAAAAAGTAAATTGTCGCAGTTGAAATCATTGGCGCAGGCCAAAAAGTTTTCCTTCACTCCAAGAGTGACAACGGTTTTGGGTACTGACCTGACTAAAATTACGGGTTATAAAGTGGACAAAACGCTCACCGCCGATAAAATGCAGAAGCAAATAGAAGCGGCCAACAAATCATTAAGCGAAGCAAACGAAGGTGGCAACGTAACTACCTTTTCATCAACCCCACCGCCACCGGCTTTTCGCACTGCGGGCTTACCCGCCATCAGAAATCAGGAAACCTGCGGTAGTTGTTGGGCTTTTGCGGCCTGTGCCGCAACCGAAATAAGCTTTCGAAAAAAATACAACTATAGAACCAATCTGGCTGAACAACAACTCGTTGACTGTGCCACTCCTGCTTTTGACGGCTGCTCGGGCTTTTTCTCCGAAGGAGCCATGACATACATGCAGATTTTTGGAGTATTGTACGAAACCCGCTACGATTACAACGCCCGCGATAATAACCGTTGTCTCGACAACGTACCCAAACGCAAGCATAAACTGCTGGCATGGTCATGGTTGGATGCAAACCCCTTCAATATGGACGATGCCACCGCCATCAAAAGAGCCATTATGCGCTATGGTTCCGTTACCTGCGGCATTGCTGCAACGGATGCCTTTTGCAGCTATGGCGGTAGCGAAGGCGAAATATTTGACGAAATTCCTCCGCAGGATTTTAAGTCCGAAGATATTAATCATGCTGTTGTTATTGTAGGATGGGACAATACCAAAGATGCGTGGTTAGTGCGTAATTCGTGGGGAACAGGCTGGGGAAATGATGGCTACGCCTGGGTAAAATACCGCCACAATGGCATTGGGTTTAATTCGGTTTGGGTGAGTGGCCTAAAAACATGGACAAACAATTAATCCTTCAAACATGAAACCATTCCTTTTTCTGGTATTGATTTGGATGTGTTGGAATCAATATTCCTTACAGGCTCAATCGGACGTTTCGTTTGAAAAAGTGAGCATTTGCTTTGCCAATAACGCAACCCGTTGCCTGAGCCGCACTCGGGTTGAAACAGCGGGAGAGAATGACCCATTTACAGTAGAAGTAGTACTGAAAAGCAATAACCCTCGCTTTCTTCAGGATAATGTGCAGCATATTTATGTAGAAGCAGCCCGAATGTCCCCTAACTGTTTAAGAGCCTCTTCCAATCCCGACAACTGCCCACCGGATTCGTATTTCGGATGGTTTGGATTATACACCTCTCCCACTTCATCCGCCTCTCCGCCGCCTTTGATAGAAGATGCCGATTTTATTCGCCCTCAGTTGGCAGCAGTAAAAAAACTGCGTCAGGAAATGCTGAAAATTCCCGTAGAAATCATTGAGAATCGTCCCGGGGTCCCGAACGACAAGCCGGTCGGTCGCTTGGATTGGCCTGATAACAAGCAAAAACCGCCTTACACTTTTCGTTTCAAGGCCAACGGAATGCGATTTCTTACTCAAAATTTTCACAAATACTTGCGAGTGACGGTCACCTTGCGAAACGGCGAAAAAATTTCGTCTGATCATGTCCGCATCAATGTGCAATGAGTCGTATCTTTAAAAGTAGGAAATCAAAACCAACGTTTTTAAAAATCTTAATTCATGATTAAAATCTCATTGATTTCAAGTACCTGTTCTGCCTTCTGGAGCACATTTAAACGCCTGTTGCTCTTGTGTATTTTTGGGATTATTCCTTTTTGTACATTCTCCCAAACTCCCGACCCCTACGTCGGAACTTTCAAGGCTGAACAAGCTGATATTGTACTCAACATTACGCAGCGTAACAATCGCTACGAAGGTATTTTTACGGCAGAAGGCAAGCAATACAATTGTATAGCGACTCGGGTGGTGGCCGGAGTGTCGGGCACCTACACTGACAATGGGCAGGCCATTGAATTTTCATTGGGCAAACTGTTGGGCGAGTATTTCATCACTACCCAGGGTGTCAACATTTCGATGAAGCGAACATCCATCACTCCTTCTTTTTCCAATTCAGCTATTACAAACCCTCCAACCAACAGTACTCAATCAGCTCAAACAACCGTACCCTCCGCTTCTAAATCTTCGGGAAAAATGTATACAAGTGCTTCCGGTTTCAGCTTCAATGGCCCTACCGGCTGGAATTTGCAGGGACAGCAAAACGATGGCTTTGTTTTTATGCGTACCGCACAGCAGACAATTTTATCGGTGACGCCTCATGCCTATTCAAGTATCGAAGCCATCTCCAATGACCTATTTGACCAAAATGATGCCGCCTCCAATACGCATTTGAAGGTACGGAAAGAGCGGTATGGCTCCAACGGAGTTTTGGCAGTTTTTGAAGGAACCATGCAGGGTACTCCTGTCGTTATAACAACCCTCTCGCTACTCTCACCATACGGCGGCGGTGTAAGTTTCTCAACCATTACACCTCGTACTGAGTACAGCAATGAGTTTTTGCAGATACTCAAATCCATGGCCGCGAGTGCCCTATTCAACAAACCACAATCGTCACCTGCGGCGGAACAATGGCGTAATCGACTCAATGGAAAGCAGTTGTTGTATCTTTATACCGGCAGCGGTTATTCCGAGAAAAAGACCTTTGATTTATGCTCCAACGGAACTTTCATATCGGGAGGCGACACATCTGCCAGCAGTTCGGGAGGATTTGGCGGGGATTTTTCGGCCGTTACACAGGGCGGAGGTTCCGGCACTTGGCGCACCGGCTCTGAAGGTGGACAAGTGGTTTTGATATTTACATTTCGCAACGGAAGCACGTCCCGGTTTTCTTTAGCAACGGCTCCCAACGGAACAAGCGTTTTGCTCAACGGTAAAAAATACTTTGTACAGGCAAGCCCAAGCTGTCGATAATTCAGCGCTGCAATAATTGTTTTAGGCAGCAATTATTGCAGCGCTGCTTAACTTCCTATCAAAAATACGGTCGGTTTTTTGTGCAAATCCAACGTTTTTGTTTTCCAGTCTTTAATGGTATACGTTTTTACAAAACTATCGGGGGCAGTCAATTGGCAGGCTACGCAAAGCCGGGTAGTAGGCTGGCAGTGGATGAGAATATCTTCAAAAACTTGATTATTACGGTAAGGCGTTTCAATAAAAAGCTGGGTTTGATGCCGACCAAGTGCCTCTTTTTCTAAACTCTTAATTACTTTTACCCGTTGAGGACGGTCTATCGGCAGGTAACCGTGAAACACAAACGATTGTCCGCTCATTCCCGATGCCATCAGCGCAAGCAGCAACGACGAAGGTCCCACCAACGGTACGACCTCAATCCCCAATTGATGCGCCAGTTTCACAGCCACCGCACCGGGATCGGCTACACCGGGGCAGCCTGCTTCCGAAAGTACCCCCGCATCTTTGCCTTCTTTCAAAAGCGCTTTGAGTTGCGCAAGCGTATCGGCTTCGGGTGTCTTTTTGTGAAGTTCGTAAAAAGTCAACGATTCGATGACCTTCCCTACTCTCAAACCACTGATAAAACGCCGTGCCGTTCGGAGTTCCTCCGCGAAAAACACGTCCAGTTCTTTCACAGAATCAGGCACTTGCGATGGCAAAACAACGTTGGAAGTATTGTCGGCGAGGGGCGTGGGAATCAGATATAACTTCATTTCAAAAAATTAACCAACGATTTTACAAACGCCTCGGGCTGTTCGGCCTGTACCCAATGACCGGCACCTTCGATGGTATCTATTTGCGCATTGGTGAAAATCTCGTTGATGTGCGGAATATCCGAATCTTTAACGTAGTGAGAGGTGGCACCGCGCATAAAAAGCGTTGGTTCCGTCACGGTACGGACATTTACCAAGTCATTGCCGATTATCTCAATATTTTTGTCAATGACGGGTAAATTCAATCGCCAGGCAAATCCTCCTTCGTCGTTGCGATAAAGATTTTTGAGCAAAAATTGACGTACCGAAAGACTTGGTTCGTATTGACTCAGTATTTCATCGGCTTGGTTCCTACTTTGCAAAGTAGTCAATGGAATTGCTTTGAGCCCCTTCAAAATTTCAATATGATGAACCGGATAGTATTTGGGGGCAATATCAACCACCACCAATTCACTGAAACTATCAGGGTATTGCATCGCGTATTGCATCACTGTTTTCCCTCCCATCGAATGCCCGACAAGAATGGGTCTTTCCAATCCCTGTTGTTGCAAAAACTCGTGCAAATCATCCGCTAATTCCGGATATGAGTGCGTATCGGCATGAGGTGAGCGACCGTGATTGCGCTGATCTACAGCATAGACCGAAAAACCTTGATCTGCAATGACCTTACTGATGGTGAGCCAGTTATCGCACGACCCAAACAGGCCGTGAAGAATAATCATCGGGCGGCCTGTACCTACTTGACGGAAAAAAAGTTGCATATCAATACTAGTGTTATCGTTTTCGGCGCTTAGCCGACTTTTTAGCTTTGGATGAAGATTTTGATTTTGCTCGGGATTTACCGCGTTTTACGGCAGCTGCTCGTTTTGATTTTGAACGGGCAGCAGGTCGAGGAGTGGCCTCCTTGATTTCAGTTTCTATCAAGGTACTGTTTCCTGCTCTGTCAGTCACTTCAAGCCGTAACGGCCCTTCAAAATCAAGCGAGTCAACGAGTTTATCCGACCAAATGTAGTTGCGTTTGTAATCATAATTCATCAAAACCCATTCTCCATTTACATACGCATTGAATTTATCAATGCCCGACATTCCATCAGAAATACGCGCTGAAATATTTTTTTTGTTGGACTGAATCAGGTGAACGGAAGGCGGTGCTGTATCGGTACCAAGAGCAAAATTCCCTAATTCCCGCGTTGTAAAATCAATAAAATTGTCTTGCCATGTTCCGCCGACAAAGCGCATTCGACCACCGTCAATCCGATACGCATGGGTTTTTTCGGGATTTTCAGGCATAAAATCAGGGCGAAAACTTACACCGACCGCATCCCTCAACGGCGTATCTTCATCGTTGATAATAAGCCCGTTAGGTCGTGGCTGTACAGCTAAATACAGCGTATCAAAAATGCTTTTACTGCCAAATCGTATCGTATAGCGGTCGTCTTTGTAGGTTTCCACCCTATCAGAAACAATACGTTGTCGGAAGTCAGTTTTCAGTATTTTGTTGCCAATTCGGATAGAATCCGGAAGCGCTTCCCGTAAATCAAGCAGGTACACGGTTTCACCGCTTGATTTATACGCCGGTGCTAAAAGAAAACTACCTTTTTTCATGAATACCTCTGCGGGCACCAATTGAGAAAGCCCTAACGCATTGATTTTAAATACGTTTTCATCCACTTCTGTTTTCATATAGGCCAAATTCGGCGAACCTTCAGGTTCTACCGCAGGCAGAGGCAAATCTTCCGGAGGCTCTCCTTTGATTTTCAGGCGCAGCACCGATGAGTTTTCGTAGGAATCAAAAAGGGTAACTTGTACTTCGTGCGTAAGCGTGTCCCGAATTTGTAATTTCCCTCGAAAAGCATCCGTTTTTTGAATGGCAAATTGATTCCCATCGGGATTATAACAACGCAAAAACCGCGAACCGGTACGCTGCTCAGTGGCGTAATCAATCAGGTTATTATAATCACGGGTTGACCAGCTTGGAAACGAGGTCATGTTATAAGCAAAGATTTCCTGACCATCAATTTTGATTTCAACGCAGTTGACTCCATTCCGAAAATTGACCCCGTTCATGGCATCAAAAGCAATAAGTTCAAGCCCGAGTTCTCCCCATGCTTTTACTGGTTGGGAAAGCGTATAACTGCCGTCTTTTTGGCGAACAGGTCGAAAACTTACCCGCTCAAATTCGCCGTTTACCCGACTTTGTAACGACATCGGCCGAATAGCCAATGCATTGAAATAAGGGGATACATCGTCTTCCACTTCAGGAAAGTCAAAAAAGAGCGGGTTGAGATAGCTGTCTTTCGAGTCGCGAATTTCAAAATGCAAATGCGGTCCCGCCGAACCTCCCGTATTGCCCGAAAGCGCAATCAACTGTCCTTTTCGGACAGGGAATTGCTCGGGTGAAGGGTTCAATTCAATGTCAAACGTTTTACGTTCGTACTGCTTTTGGCGCAGGTAACTCCCCATCGGCTCGGCATACGACAGCAAATGCCCGTACACCGTCGTCATTCCGTTGGGGTGTTTGATAAAAATTACGTTTCCGTAGCCCGTCGTTTGCACTTTGATTCGGGAAATATACCCGTCGGCAGCGGCCAAAACCTCCAATCCTTCCCGTTGCTGCGTTCGAACATCTATTCCTGCGTGAAAGTGATTGCTGCGAAGATCACCCAAAACCCCCGCCAAGGTATTTTTCTGTCCGGGATTGATAGGAAATAAAAAATAGCCTTTGGGAAATGTTTGTTGCTGTGTACGCTGTGAAAATGAGTAATAAGAGGCAAGAATTAAGAAATAGAGAACGGGCAAAAAAAGTTTTTTTATCATGCTTTACATGTCTTTTTTAAGAAGCAAATTGGATATAATCATTTTTCAAGGCTTGATAAGCATCTACCAATTTATCCATAACCTCAAATTTGCTTTCAATAGAAGCAATCACAGTTTCCCGATAGCGTTTTTGTTCTTCAACCGACAGGCCATTGATGTGAATCTTTAACTCGGCAATCAGTTTCTGTTTTACTTCTGCTTCTTCGGCAACCCGTATCTTATTGTAGAAATCTTTGATTATTTGATTCATAGCTCCTCTAACTCTTGGTTTATTCTAACAATTACATCTCGATAGCTTCTCGCTTTTTTAATGAGAAAGTCAAACTTTTCATCGTATTCTCTTGGGTCGTAAGCTTCAATCTGAAAATCAACTTCTTTTAATAACTGAACTAACATACGTCTCAGCTCAAGTAATTCTTGTTTAGTCAAATTCATTAGTCAAATAAAGGAAATTTTTGTGAAAATTCAAAGGCAAAAAACCGTGTTTCAGTCTCATTTTACCTCGAACTCCAACATTCTCTTTCCTTCAATATAAGCCGTAAGGGTATCACCTGCTTTAACGGCACTTACGCCTTTAGGCGTACCAGTAAAGAGCAAATCGCCTGTTTTAAGCGTAAAGAATCTTGAAATGAACGAGATAATATAGTCAATCTTGAACAACATTAATGACGTATTCCCTTTTTGACGGGTTTCACCGTTGACTTCCAAATGAAAATTCAGGTCTTGTAAATCAGCAAATTCTGATTTTGAAACAAAAGAGGATAGTGGAGCTGACCCATCAAATGCTTTAGCCAATTCCCACGGCAATCCTTTTGCTTTGAGTTTGGATTGCAAGTCCCGCGCCGTGAAATCAATACCGATTCCGATTTCGTCGTAGTACTTGTGAGCAAACTTCTCGTCAATATTTTTTCCCATCTTGCTGATTTTGACCACAATCTCTACTTCGTGGTGAATGTCTTCCGAAAAATCTGGCAGGTAAAATGCCGAATTTTCCTTTAACAGCGCGGTGTCAGGCTTCTGAAAAATAACGGGATCTTCAGGAATGGCATTTTGAAGTTCGTGAATATGATCAACGTAGTTACGACCGATGCAAATGATTTTCATAGAATTAGGCTTTTTTAAGGACACAAAACTAAGTACTCCAACGCGGAAAAGGAAATCTATTCTTAGCTTTGTGGGATGAAGTCCTTCTATCAACTCCTGTTTCAAAACGAAACGCTTTACCGATCGCAAGAGGTAGAAGCCGTTGAAAAAATTGTAGCCCAAGTAGCCACCTCTTTAGTGGCCGAAGCAAAAAATGAGCCCATTAAAGTTGCTCCACCAAAGCCCATTGCCCCCACAATGCCACCTGTTCTGGTTCAGCCGCCGTCTGCTATTCCTGCGCTTAATCATCAAATCCTGATTTTGGTCAATGAAGCCCCGGCCATGTCGCCAAGCAATACTATTTTTCTGGAAAAGGTATTAAAGGCGGTCAATTTAAACTTGGACGGGGTGGACATTTTGAACCTATCGGGGGCTAAACAAATGGATTTCAGGCCGTTGCTTCAAAACAAAAAAGTGCATCATTTTATCTCTTTCGGCGTACCGTTTATCCAGATCAATTTGGAAATCATGATGAATCGGTATGACCCAAAGCGCATTGCAGGCGTTAATTTTTTATTGGCCGAATCGTTGGATATTATTCAGGCCGATGATAAAAACAAACGCGCGCTGTGGAACGCCCTGAAAAAGCTTTTTATGGAGGCTAATTAATCGTAATTTGATGATGAGAAGTCTAACAATCGGGATTCTGCTTACTATTTTTCATTCCTCAGTATTTGCCCAGAATTTTACGGGAGGTTTTAATTTTACTATTCCCTACAACGATGGTGTTTCGTCTGCTTTTTTGCCAAAATTTCCCGCAAAAACTATCTCTGCTCAAGACCGGGTAACTGCCAACGGAGCCCATTTTATAGTTGGAGGTCAACCGATTCGATTCTGGGGTGTCAATATCGCTGCATCAGGCGCATTTCCTGCCAAAACAACCGCCCCCGACATTGCTGCCCACGCCCGTAAAATGGGAATAAATTTGGTGCGATTTCATCATTTGGACAACCCATGGGGAGGCAATGATGGCAGTATCTTTGTGTCAGGACAATCCACCCGAAGTCTCAATACAACTACCCTCGACCGCTTAGATTTTTTCATCAACGAGCTCAAGAAAAACAACATTTATACCAATATGAACCTCAACGTGTCACGCACGTTTAAGGTATCGGATGGGATAGCTAATGCCGATTCGTTGGTCGAATTTGCCAAAGGAATCACCATTATTGACCCTCAACTCATTGCTTTACAGAAAGAATACGCCACTCAATTGCTCGCCCACGTCAATCCTTACACGGGGCTGAAATTGGCCGAAGATCCGTGTTTGGGAATGGTTGAAATCATCAATGAGAACTCTCTTTACGGGATGTGGAAAGGTAACGTCCTGAAAACCACCAAGCAAGGCGGTTGGTTATTGGTGCGCCACGCGGTACGATTAGACAGTCTTTGGAATGCTTTTTTGACTGCCAAATACCAAACTCAAACCGCATTACAAACCGCCTGGCAAACGGGGAATGCCGGTATTACAGAACGCATTACCGACGGTGGGTTTGAAGCAGCAACACTCAATGCCAATTGGGTGATGGAGCAAAACGCCGGTGCCGCCGCAACTTCTGTTCTTGATGCTACGCAAAGCCAAACAGGCAGTAAATCAGCCAAAGTAACCGTAACCGCCAAAGGCACGGAAAACTGGCATTTACAATTCAAATATACTAATTTCTCGCTTCAGAAAGACTCCGCTTATGTCGTTCAATTTTGGGCCAAAGCCAATCAAAATACGACCATCAACGCCTCCCTTACTCGCGACGATTCACCATACACTTGGTATGGCGGACAGGAAATCAATCTCACTGCCAATTGGCAGTTGTTTAAAGTCACTATCGTTGCTACTGAAAACAACACCGGAAAAGGACGACTTGCGTTCCAAATCGGCAAGACAACGAATGGAACCACAATCTCGCTTGATAATGTATCGTTGTCCCAACCGGTGCGTACAGCTTTTCTAACGGGAGAAAATTTAACCAACAAAAACATTCGTCGGTTTGATTACGGCGAACGGGGAAGCTTTGCCAAGCAACGCGTGGCCGATTTAGCGCAGTTTTATATTCAGCTTCAAAAAGGATTCATGGAAGACATGCGTAATTTCCTGAAAAATACCCTTGGCGTACAGGCTCCCATTACGGGCACAAACGCGCTGGTAGGGATTCAGGAAGGTTTGGAGCATGAAAATATGGACTACTACGATGACCACAGTTATTGGGACCATCCGCAGTTTCCGGGTGTGGCATGGGATGCCAACAACTGGCTCATCAATAATACACCCATGGTAAAAAATGGCTCTTTTGCCGCCATGACTACGGCTTTTTCCGGCGTGCATTTAAACAACAAACCTTACACCGTCAGCGAATACAACCACGGATACCCCAACCGCTACCGCGTTGAAATGGTGCCGGCCATGGCAGCTTACGGGGCATTTCACGGGATGGACGGGGTCATGTTTTTTGAATACAACAGCGATGTAAACAGCACGTGGTCACTTGATAAAGTCGGCGGTTATTTTTCCATTCACCGCGACCACAGCACCATGAGTTTGTTTCCCTCCTGTGCATGGGCGTACCGAAACGGCCTCATCACCGAAGCTACTCCTACATTAGTCAACTATTCAGAACGGGACGTGTTTTGGTCGTTTGAAAAAGACAACAATGGGCGTTGGAGCAAATACGTCCCCTATGATTTACGGCTACAACTTACTCACTCCCTGCAGGTTGGCACCTACCACCACGCTCAGGGAATTACTTCTCAAACGCTACCTACACCGAGTACCAATACGTTTCAGACCAATACACAACAGACGCTCTTAAACACCCAAACGGGAATTTTAACAACCAATACACCGCGTTATGTTTCCATTTCAGGGTTCCTTAATGCCGCTCCCAATACGCAAATCGGGAATTTACAACTGAAAAGTGCCAATGAGTTTGGGGCGATAACGTGGGTTTCGCTCAACAGCAAGACGTTAAACGAATCGGACAGTTCGTTGATTACCATTGCGTCGCAAACGCAAAATACCGGTATGGTTTGGAACGGCACCAATACGAGCGTTAATAATAATTGGGGAACTTCTCCTACTGCCGTACGTGCTTTGACGGTCGAGACTCGCCTCAACATCCAAGCCGAGGCATTACGAATCCACCAACTTTCACCTTCAGGACAAATTATGTCTACGTTTGACATTTTACCAACCGCTGCCAATACATTTGATGTCAACTTTCAGCAAAGCACCGACCAAACACTTTGGTATGCCGTCCAAGCCATCAAGAAAACGGATCTGGTACTTTCCGTTACCACTTCCAATCCTTCCAGGGATGTGGTTAATGTGTATCCCAATCCGGCACAGAACTTACTGACGGTCGATTTTTCACTTAATTCTCCTAAACCCGTTACCATCGAAATCATCAATGCGGCGGCGAGTATCGTTTTCAACACTACCAATACATTGGGACAAACAGGCTCAAACAGTATGAAGATTGATTTAAAAAACCTTCCCAACGGCACTTATTTTCTACGTGTTGGCAGTGAAGTAAAAAAGTTTATCATCAGTAGGTAAACTATAAAAACCTGTTTCATTTTTTCAAGAACTTTTATAATATACCCTGCGTATTTCAAAGACTGATTGATTCAACCTCTTACTTTTTCAAAAAATGGCCGAAGCTTATGTTTATGACGCTGTTCGTACCCCACGCGGGCGCGGCAAATCGGATGGGTCGCTGCACGAAGTGCAACCCATTCAATTGTTAACCTCTGTTTTAAAAGAAATCCAACAGCGTAACCAACTGGACACCAACTACGTTGACGATGTAATTATGGGTTGTGTTACCCCCATCGGTGAGCAGGGTGCCGACATCGCCCGAACGGCCGTTATTGAAGCAGGTTATGCCGAAAGTGTGGCAGGAGTGCAATTAAACCGTTTTTGTTCATCAGGCTTAGAAGCCATTAACCAAGCCGCCGCTTACGTGATGTCGGGGCAGGTGGATTTGATTGTAGCAGGCGGTGTAGAATCCATGAGTCGCGTGCCGATGGGCTCTGACGGTGGTGCATTGTTTATGAATCCGCAAATTGTAGCACGTCACAACATCGTTCCTCAGGGAATTTCGGCAGATTTGATTGCCACTAAATACGGTTATTCTCGTAAAGATGTGGACACATTCGCGGCCGAATCGTACCGTCGGGCCATGGAAGCTCAAAAAGCCAATCGTTTTGCCAAATCATTAGTTGCCTACAAAGATGAGATTGGTCTTATCCTTCTTGACCGCGACGAAGGCGTTCGTCCGGGCACTACGGTCGACTCATTAGGCGCATTAAAACCTGCTTTTGAAATGATGGGAAGTATGGGTTTAGACGCGTTGGCCTTGATGAAATACGCCGACATAGACAAAATAAATCACGTTCACCACGCTGGCAATTCTTCCCAAATCGTGGACGGTGCGGCTGGTTTATTGATTGGCTCCAAAGAAATTGGTGAAAAGTTAGGTTTAAAACCTCGTGCTAAAATAAAGGCGTTTGCCATTGTGGGTTCTGAGCCTACCATCATGCTTACTGGTCCCGTGCCTGCGGCGCACAAAGTACTCAAAAAAGCAGGCATGGACATTGGCGACATTGATTTATTTGAAGTCAACGAAGCTTTTGCAGCGGTGCCGTTGTTTTTTATGGAACAATTAGGGGTTGACCATTCTAAAGTAAACGTTAACGGAGGTGCTATTGCATTGGGGCATCCGTTGGGCGCAACCGGCGCTATAATCTCAGCTACGCTAATTGATGAATTGGAACGTTCGGGCAAGCAATTTGGGCTCTCAACGCTCTGCATTGGCGGCGGCATGGGCATTGCTACGATTTTTGAACGAGTAAACTGACATGGACATTGGTGGGAAATATCACACTAAAATAATAGGGTGGGTGACGTCTAAAAGCGTTTTTCCTGCGTATATGCTTATATGATTTTCTTATGAACACCCACTTTAATTCTATGCTGTTTCGATACATATCGGGTTTCACGGCTTTTCTGTTGCTGAATGCTGTACAGGCACAAGTAAAGAAACCATTCAGTGAACTGAAATACGATACAGAAATAGGCGGGGCGTTTGCCGGCAATCGGCAAACGCCCTTTTGGCATAGAACCAATCAATACGGAATTGTTCCCTTAGAAAGCAATTTCTACACCCTTAGAGCAAGTGTAAGCCGTGAATATGTCCATAAATCAGACTCTGCAACGGCTAAAAAGCGCAAATTCGACTGGGGATTCAAGGCAAACAGCGTGTTCAATTTTATACCTTCCCGTACAGTCAAAACCAAAGAACTCCTGTGGCCTGAAGTATACGTCAAACTCAAATTTGGAGCCTTTGAACTTTACGGCGGCAAACGGCGCGAATTAGTTGGGTTAGGCAACAGCACCTTATCATCGGGATTTATGGCCTGGTCGGGAAATGCCATGCCATTTCCCAAAATCCAGTTTCAAACCGTTGATTTTGTTCCCCTCAAATTCATCAAAAGTATTCTATCCTTTAAAGCGGGCTATGCTCACGGTTGGTTTACAGTGCCTTACATTCAGGGAGCGTATCTCCACCAAAAGTACCTGTATGCTCGTTTTGGCAAACCGCATTGGCGCGTCAAATTTTACGCTGGACTCAATCATCAGGTTCAATGGGGAGGAAAAGCGGATTATTTAATCGGCTCGCCCGTTGCTGAAAACGGTCAACTTCCTGCCACTTTTCGAGATTATGTGTCATTGGTCACGGGTCGTTATCCCGACGATTATTCCAACAATCGCTATAATTCATTCGACGGAGCAAACCGCATCGGAAACCATATAGGCAGCTACGATTTTGCCTTGGAATGGAATGACGCCAAACGAACCATCCTTTTCTACCACCAACATCCTTACGAAGATGCTTCGGGGTTAGCCTTCCAAAACTTCCCGGATGGTTTGACAGGATTACGACTTTTGCGAAAACCGAACAGTTCCAACAATTCGTTTCAACTGCGACGGATCGTAATGGAGTTTTTACAAACAACGGATCAAAGCGGTTCCACCTATGTTACCTTGGCTCAATATCAAGGCATTGACAGCTATTTCAATCATGGACAATACAAAGAAGGTTGGTCATATTTGGGTAATACCATTGGCACGCCTTTTATCGCACCCTGTGCTACACTTCAACCAGGAATAATTCCTCCTTCCAATGCAAATTTCTTCCCGAACAATCGGGTTTTAATGGGCTATTTAGGAAGTGAATGGACGATATTCAAGAAAGTCAGTCTTCTGTCACGCAGCTCGTTCAGTCGCAATTTCGGGATGTATGGAGAGCCCTTCTCGCCTACTCTCAACCAATTTTCCTTTCTTTTAGCTGCCTCCATTCCCATTCCTAAATGGCCGGGCTGCTCGGTTAAAAGTTCAGTGGCTTTGGATCAAGGCCAATTATTTCCTACTTCAATAGGAGGGCTTATCAGCCTTAAAAAAACATGGTAATAATTACCGTTTCAGTAAATAAGTTGCAGATAACGCTTTAAATTTGGACATTCAAAATTTCATTTTTCACTCCATATCTGCCTACAATGAGCCTAAAACCTTTGTTTTCCCTCCTATTTACTCTATTTAGCGTAACTCTCTTTGCTCAAACCCCCGCCATTTCATTGGTCAAAGAAGAATTTATTTTTAACACCCTTCCCACCCCTTCCTGTCATGCGTCAAGCATTGTTGAGTTGGGCAACCAACATTTTATGGCAACTTGGTTTGGCGGTACGCACGAAAACAATCCTGATGTGGTCATTTGGATTTCCGAATACAAACAAGGCAAATGGGGCACGCCCAAACTCATCGCAGACGGCATTGTTGATGCAACTAAACGCTACGCCTGCTGGAATCCGGTTTTGTTCAAAACCAAAGAAGGCAAACTGATGCTTTATTACAAAGTTGGCATTAACCCGCGGGAATGGTGGGGAATGGTACGAACGTCCACCGACAACGGAAAAACGTGGACGAAGCCCGAAAAACTGCCCGATGGAATGCTGGGACCTATCAAAAACAAACCGGTACAACTCGCCAACGGTGACATTTTACACCCCACCAGTACGGAGAGTGTAAAAGGAAATGTTTGGCACGTACATTTGGAAAAGACGGATAAAAATGGCAACAATTGGCAGAAAATTGACATCGACAACGGCAATTTTGGCGCTATCCAACCCAGTATTTTGACCTATCCGGATGGAAAAATGCAGTTGTTGTGTCGGAGCAAACAAGGTTATGTAGTACAAACCTGGTCGAGCGACGGCGGTAAAACCTGGAGTCCGGTAAGTGCCACCACCCTTTTGAATCCCAATTCAGGAACCGATGCCGTAACGCTTAAAAACGGTACACAAATTATCATTTATAACCCTATTCAAAAAGGACGCCATAAACTTCGGGTAGCCGCCTCTAAAGACGGAACCAATTGGCAGGATATTTACAATTTGGAAGACGAAAGCGAGGGCGAGTTCAGTTACCCAGCGGTCATTCAATCAACCGATGGTTTGGTGCACATTACGTATACTCACCACCGGACAAAAGTGAAACACGTAGTACTGAAAGTATCTGATGTGTTACCTCCAAGAGCCATCGGCCCGCTTCCTTCCAAAGCGCAGTTAGGTTGGCACGACATGGAACAAAACGCCTTTATTCACTTCACAACCAACACCTTTACTGATTTGGAATGGGGATACGGAGATGAAAAGCCTGCTATTTTTAACCCAACGCAATTAGACGCTGACCAGTGGATTAAAACCCTCAAAGATGCTGGTTTTAAGGGAGCCATTTTAACTTGCAAACACCATGATGGTTTTTGTTTGTTTCCGAGCCAATTCACCGAACATTCCATTAAAAACAGTCCCTACAAAAACGGTAAGGGTGACTTGGTAAAAGAAGTGGCCGACGCCTGCAAAAAATACGGCCTGAAATTCGGGATTTATCTTTCGCCTTGGGATCGCAATCATGCCGAATATGGCAAACCCGGCTACGTTGAGTATTATCGCAATCAACTCAAAGAGATTTTCACTAACTACGGCCCCGCTTTTGAAATGTGGTTTGACGGTGCCAACGGTGGCGATGGCTACTACGGAGGTGCCCGCGAAAAACGCCGCATTGACGGAAAAACGTACTACGATTGGCCTACGACTTTGGATATCGTTCGTAAAATGGCGCCCGAAGTTATTTTCTTCAGTGACGCCGGGCCGGGCGTCCGTTGGGTAGGTAATGAAAGGGGTATTGCCGGAGAAACCAATTGGAATACGATATCACCCGACACACTTTACGCAGGGAAGGGCGGCATTGAAAAACTCCTGAATACAGGTTCCGCCGATGGTACGCATTGGATACCGGCGGAGGTAGATGTTTCGATTCGTCCGGGTTGGTTCTATCACGCCAAAGAAGATGAAAAGGTAAGAACTCCCGAAAACCTGTTTGATATCTACCTTACTTCGGTGGGTAGAGGCTCTACTTTATTGTTAAACGTCCCTCCTGACCGTCGCGGGCTTATTCACGAAAATGATGTAAAGGCATTAAAAGGCTGGCGCGAACTACTTGACCGTGAATTTAAAACCAATTTGGCGGCCAAAGCCAAAGTGATGGCGAACTCATACCGCGGCAACGCTGCCAACTACGCAGCCACTAATCTCACCGACGGCAATAAAGACACCTACTGGACAACCAACGACGACGTAACTACGGGAAGCATTGAACTGGATTTGGGCAAAACTCAAACCGTAAAATACATTACGCTCAATGAGTACATTCAATTAGGCCAACGGGTCAAAGAATTTAACGTGGAGGCTTGGCAAAACGGTGCGTGGCAAAAAATAGCCCAAGCCACGACCATTGGTCACAAACGAATTTTAAAACTTAACCCAATAACGACCAATAAAATCAGAGTCAATATTACCTCATCAAAAGCTTCTCCCATCATTTCTGCGATTGAGGTATATTGATTTTCAGTAATGATTTTTGATTTTGGGTATACGAATTAAACTTTTCCGCTAATTCTTATTATTTTCACAATAAGACTTAGCGAAAAAGCATTTTACAGGGATATCCAAACACATCAAAAACCATTTCTATCATGAACAATACACTACTTGCTTTCCTTCTAATGGCTGTTGCCTTTCAGTTTGTAAATGCTCAGGCGCCCATTATTACCAATTTTTCACCCACCAGCGGCCCCGTTGGCACAAGTGTCACCATTACGGGTACCGGTTTTGATGCTACTAATAACATTGTATTTTTCGGTGCCACCAAAGCCTCAGTTACCGCTGCCGGTCCCACAAGTTTGACTGTAACAGTACCAACAGCAACAACCTATCAGTACATATCAGTTACTAATTTAACCAATAATTTAACGGCTTATTCCGCCAAACCATTCGTTGTGACCTTGGCAGGTACCATTGCTTTCGATGCTAAACAAGACCAAACAACCGGAACAACTCCAAAATCGGTGAGTATCGGCGATATAGACGGCGATGGAAAGCCCGATTTGGCCGTAGCAAATTCAGGCAGCAACACGGTATCCATACTGCGCAATACTTCCACTTCAGGTACAGTCAGTTTTGCCACTAAAGTGGATTTTACTACCGGCTCCTCTCCTGTTTCAGTAAGCATCGGCGATATAGATGGCGATGGAAAACCCGATTTGGCCGTGGTCAACGGCGTTGATAACAGTGTATCGGTATTGCGCAACACTTCCACTTCAGGTACAGTCAGTTTTGCTTCCAAGGCAGATTTCACCACCGGAACCGGGCCTACTTCAGTGGTTATCGGTGATATTGATGGAGATGGGAAACCTGATTTAGCCGTGACTAATGGCGGAAGTAATAATGTATCGATATTACGCAATACTTCTTCATCAGGCGCAATCAGCTTTGCGACTAAAGTGGATTTTTTTGCAGCCTCCAATCCTACTTCAGTAGCTATCGGCGATATTGATGGAAACGGGAAAGCCGATTTGGCTGTCACTCAAGGCGATGGTGGTGACGTCGCTGTATTGCGCAATACATCCACCTCAGGTACAATCAGTTTTGCCACAAGGATAGTTCTGGGTGGAGGGCCGGGTAATTATTCTGTGGCCATCGGCGATATAGATGGCGATGGAAAACCTGATTTGGCTATCGCAAATCTGCTGTTTGCGGGCGGGGGAGTATCCCTCTTTCGCAATACCTCTACTTCAGGGACAATCAGTTTTGCTGGCAGAGTGGATTTTGTCTCTGGTAAATTTCCTAAATCTATCACTATGGGTGATATAGATGGAGATGGGAAACCCGATTTGGCCGTGGCAAACAGCACAACTAATACTGTATCTGTATTTCGTAACACCTCAAGTTCGGGGACTGTAAGTTTGGCCGGTAAAGTAGATTTCACCACAGGAACAGCGCCTTGGTCTGCCGTTATCGGCGATATAGATGGCGATGAAAAGCCCGATTTGACCGTTGCTAACAGTAGCGGCAACAATGTATCCCTATTTCGACAATCAGTACCGCAGGGCAGTTTAACAGCTAATGGGCCGTTTTGCGCATCGGGAACAGGACAATTAACGTGGACTTCAACCGCAGGTCCCGGGCCTTATACCGTGGTTTACAATGACGGTACTGCAAACCGAACCGCTTCCAATGTGACAAGCGGCACTCCGTTTAATGTGTTTACCAATCCTGTCAACAGCACAACTACCTATACGTTGGTGTCTGTAGCCTATCCGGACAATTCTGTTCAAACGACCGGTTTTGCCGTAGGTACCGCAACCATAACGGTCAATCCACTGCCTATAGTTAGTACCTCCGCGGCTTCGGTCTTTGTGGACAGTACCATTACCTTAACCCCTACTTCAGGAGGAACATGGGTGAGCAGTGACCCTGCCAAGGCAAGTATAACTAACGCAGGGCTGGTTACAGGAAAGTCATCGGGAGTAGTTAATTTTACATTTACGGCAACGGCTACCGGTTGCTCTGCCACTACGATCAATGTAACAGTAATCAATTCCCTTTCTCCTGTTCAAGCTACAGAATTCAGTCCTAATTATATTTTGGTACCTCAGCTTACCTTTGCGCAGATTTCAGCGATCTCTTCTCCCAAAAGAGGAATGATCGTGTATGATTTGACCAACAATTGCCTGCGTGTGTTTACCGGCGAATGGAAATGTATTTCTTTAAATTAGCTGCCCACAATTTCTTTCACAAAGTGGTTACAGCATTTTAAAGAAACTGCTTCTAATTCCTGTCTGCTTTTTTCAGCACAACTTAAACTTTTGTAACTCACACTATTTCAACAATATAACACCAATAATTCAAAAATACATTTCTTCCAAAATCCAAAGCATACATATCTTCGTACATAGCAATAGTTTTCAAGAAGTTGTCCTCACACGCTAAACACTTTAAAATTATTGCTATGTGTTACAATCAGAAATTGCGTTCCGTTGGGTTTCTTGTAGCCCTTACCTCGCTAATTACCTTCAATTCCTGTCAGGATCACCGTATGTCTCCTGCCCCTCAGACCCTTCCCGAAGCGCCTTTTTATGCACTTACCTCCGGCAATCAACTGCTTGCCCTCAACGTACGTTCTACCAATACTCCCACTGCTAACGTAACGATTTCGGGATTACCGCAGGGAGAGCAAATTTTAGCGATTGATTTTCGCCCTGCCACCGGTCAATTGTATGGGGTAGGCAGCAGCAGTCGTTTGTACATTATCAATCCTGTAACAGGCGCTTCTGTGGCTCTGGGTACAGGGCCTTTTTCTCCGGCATTAATCGGAAATGCAGTAGGTTTAGATTTTAATCCTACTGTTGACCGTATCCGATTGATAACAAACACAGGCCAAAACCTGCGTCTCCATCCTGAAACGGGAGCAGTAGCGGCTACTGATGGAAACATTAACGGAGTAGTAGGAGCAGTCATTATGGGCGGTGCTTACACCAACAATAAATCGGGTGCTGCGACGACGACACTTTATGAAATTGACCCGGTTACGGATCGGCTTTATCGCCAAGATCCGCCTAACAATGGAACATTGGCCGATGTAGGCCCACTGGGATTAGACATCACGGCCGTAGGTGGCTTTGATATTTCTCCTAATGGAGATGCCATCGCCTCGGTAACGTTTGGTGGTGCAACGGAATTAGATCAAGTCAATCTTACAACCGGACGCCTTCAAAAATTAGGTGATTTACCAAGCAACGTCATTGGAATCACCATTCCAACCGAACCTACTGCTTATGCCGTAGACAATACCAATAATCTCTTGATTTTCAATCCCACGAATCCGGCACCTATATCGAAGGCTATCGTGGGCTTGCAACCGGGAGAATCCGTACTTGGCATTGATTTCCGTCCCATCAATGGACAATTGTATGCATTGGGAAGTACCAGCCGCCTTTATACGATTAACACTTCAAGCGGAGTGGCTACGGCCATTGGAGCAGCCCCGTTTTCGCCTGCACTGAGCGGAGCCGACTTTGGATTTGACTTCAACCCTACCGTTGACCGTATCCGAGTAACCAGCAATAGCGGTCAAAATTTACGCCTTATCCCTGATACCGGTGCAGTGGCATTTACGGACGCCAACTTGAATCCGGGAAGCCCAAGTGTAACCGCTTCGGCCTATACCAACAATTTTGCCGGAGCAGCTGCTACTACGCTTTACAACATTGAATCTACCGGGGCAAATGCAATGCTTTACATTCAAAATCCGCCTAACAACGGCACACTCGTACCCGTAGGTTCATTGGGAGTTCAGGCAGAAAGCACCAATGGCTTTGACATTGGCGGAATGAGCGGCATAGCGTATGCCTTACTTCGTTCCGGTGGAACAACCAGAGTCTATTCCATCAACCTCGCCAACGGCGCTGCTACTGGTGGAGGCACATTGCCGGGAAATCCTGTTGTGCGCGGTATGGCACTGGGATTAGGTTTCTAACACTTACGTATTCACACAGTTTCAATCCATTAAAAAAGCTGCCGCGGGCGAACCCCTCGGCAGCTTTTTTAATGGATTTTTCACACCAAAAGTATGCCTTTTTGTTACCTTCGCGGATTCTTTAATTTTCTTCTTAAAAATCACTACTCAATATTTATGAAAAAAACTATCCTTGCCCTTATTTTATGTTTTACTACGCTTTCCGCCTTCACACAAACAGAAGAACGAATCACTATCGTTTCAGCCATCCCCAGTGAAAACACGGGGCAGGATTATTCCTCCTGGCTTAATGACGATTTGAACAATTTAGTACCCAGTGCCTGGACGGGCAACTCAAAATGGGTGGATGTAACCCTGAAATTAGAGAAGAAAGCCCTGATTAGCCGTCTTTCCTTTTATGATTTTGAAGGCGTTTTTACAGACAAGCCCGCTTACATTTATGTGTTGAACGGTACACAAAAGATTTTTTTGGGCTTGTTTGAAGGGCTTACCTACAAAACTTTTGTTGATTTGAAACTTACGCAACCATTGGTGGGGGATGCTATCGTAGTGCATAAATTCGGCAATAACATTCCCCAAAAAATCAAGGTATTCGGTCAATCCATCACAGCAACGACCGTCCTTGCCGTCGTCGAAGACCGCATCAAATTACTATCCATTTCTGCAAGCGAAAATACAGGGCAGGGCTACACACCCTGACTCAACGACGACCTGAACAGCATGGTAGCAAGCGCTTGGACGGGCAACTCAAAATGGGTGGATATAACCGTAAAATTAGCTCAAAAAGCCCTGATCAATAAAATAAGTCTGTACGATTTTGAAGGTGTATTTACCGACTATCCGGCCCAAATTTATGCCCAAAACGGAACACAAAAAACGCTTTTAGCTACTTTTGACAGCTCTACTTACAAAACTTGGGTGAGTTACAAACCCGGTCAATCTGTATTAGCCGATGCCATTGTGGTACATAAGTTCGGCAATAATATTCCCCAAAAAATCAATGTGTACGGATAGGCCGTACTCAATGACCCGCTTGATGTTCCTGCGCCTCCGGCCGAAGAACGAGTGAAAATAACAGCAGCTACCCCGAGCGAAAACACAGGGCAGGACTACACGCCCTGGCTCAACGACAACCTGAACAGTTTGGTAGCCAGTGTCTGGACGGGCAACTCCAAGTGGGTGGATGTGAAGTTGACCTTTGAAAAACGAAGCAAAATTACCCGTCTGTCTTTTTATGATTATGAGGGGGTATTTACGACCAACCCCGCTTCTATTTACGCACTCGACGGAACAACCAAGACTTTTTTAGGAGTGTTTGAAGGGCTTACCTACAAAACATTTGTTGACTTAAAACTCGCTCAACCACTCGTAGCCGATGCTATCATCGTACACAAGTTTGGCAATAATATTCCGCAAAAAGTTCAGGTGTATGGTCAGGCGGTGTCAACTGCCACTGTTGATCCGCCTACAACTACACCCCCTACTCCGCCAAACCCAGCGGTTGTCGGCACAAAAATTCCGATTGATGCGAAACGCTGGTATCAACTAAATACATTGGACAATGGTTTGGGAGGGCTTTTTGACGGTGTCACTGACATATCCGTTCAAACCATATTGAGTAATTATGATGCTTATTATCCACTCCTCAGCGATGAAGAAATATCGCTCCAAAGCATTAGGTTTTATGACTGGGAAGGGATCATTAAGGATACTCCAATGACGCTTTCCGTGATTACTGACCAATGGCAACGAATTCCGGTGGCAAGTTTTACGGGTGAAACATACAATCAATGGGTAGGCCCCAATCCAGCCAACAGCGGAAAATTCACACTCGATACACCTCCCGTTGGTAAAATTCGCTACTTACTCATCAATAGTTCTGGGGGTTATCCTTCCGAAATCGAGCTATACGGCACTTACAAAGCCAGTGTCAAACCCGTTACGCTCGCCCCTAAAAGAGAAGTAAAATTGAAAAATGGCTTCGGGGTCAATGCTTTTGAGTGGAATTTTCTGGGCATTACCAGTGACGTCATTGACGAATCCAAAATCAAGCCTATCAAGACATTCTCAGGATTTCGTCACTACATGGACTGGGATAAACTCGAACATACCGAAGGAAGCTACACCTACAATCCTACCGACAGTGGTGGCTGGAATTACGATGCCGTTTACGAACGCTGTAAAATCGAAGGGATTGAGGTATTGGCCTGTCTCCAAACCATCCCCCCGTGGCTGATAGCCACTTATCCTGCCGCTGACCAGGATTATGACAATGTGCCCGTCAGATACGGAAAAAGTTTTTCCGATCCTGCCTCTTACATCGAACAGGCAAAAACAGGTTTCCAGTACGTAGCCCGTTACGGAAGCAATACCTTGGTCAATCCCGCATTGTTAAGTGTAAACAGTAAACAGCGTTGGACAGGTGATGGCATCAATACGCTGAAAATCGGCTTGGGGCTTGTTAAATACATTGAGTGCGGAAACGAACGAGACAAATGGTGGAGAGGACGCAAAGCGTACCAAACCGCTCGTGAATACGCGGCCAATCTCTCCGCTTTTTATGATGGACACAAAAACACGATGGGCGCGGGAGTTGGGGTGAAAAATACCGACCCAACTATCAAAGTCGTGATGACAGGCTTAGCTTCGGCAAGCACTGATTATGTACGGGGTATGATTGACTGGTGTAAAGAATTCAGAGGATACAATGCCGACGGTTCGGTAAATATTTGCTGGGATGTGATCAACTACCATTATTATTCCAACAATTCCAACGCCTCACAAAACGGCATTTCTACCCGAGGAACTGCCCCAGAAGTCTCCAATGCCGGAAAAGTAGCCGACGAATTTGTACAAATGGCCCACCGTGAACAAAATGATATGCCTATTTGGATTACGGAATTGGGCTACGATGCCAACCAAGGCAGCCCTTACAAAGCCATTCCAATCGGCACTAAATCAGAATATATTACGCAGGCCGACTGGAGTTTGCGCTCTGCCCTGATGTACAATCGTTTGGGTATCGACCGAGGGTTCTTCTATGAATTGTACGATGACAACTTTCCCAATCCTACCCAGTTTGCTTCATCGGGATTAATCAATGATGACAAGACCCGTAAACCCGTATCAGATTATTTTTATCAAACCTCCAAACGGTTTGGCGATTACGTTTATAAAGAAACCCTTTCCAAAGACCCTTCGGTAGACCGCTATGAACTGAACGGTCAATCAGTTTATGCACTGTACGTTCCAGATGAAACAGGCCGTACTGCCAACTATACGTTATCAATGGGCAATTTTAACCAAGCGAACGTTTACTCGCCTAAAGTTGGAAGCGATTCCATGAATGTAGTTAAAATGCCAGCTAACCTCGGTAAGCTTACACTCACACTTACCGAAACTCCTGTCTTTGTTTTACCCTCCAACGGTGCGGCGCGTTTGGCCGTTGCCGAAACCACGAATGAATTATTCAATTCACTGGTTGTATATCCAAATCCTGCCAGTGATTTCGTCTCTTTTTCACTGGAAAATGAACGTACCGGCCCGCTTGAGGTCAAACTGTTTGATGTAAACGCAACTCAGATTGTGAAACAAAATCACTTCTTGAAAACGGGAAAATCGTTCGTGGGAAAAATTGACATTCGCTCACTACCGTTTGGATTGTACGTTTTGGAACTAACTCAGGACAATGAACAAACAACCCGAAAAATACTGAAGATTGATTAGATAAGTCTGCGGTTTAGGTAAATCCCTCCCTGCACATTGGTAAAATCCAAGGCGGGGAGGGATTTTTATTGCCGCTTCTCCTTTGTTAAAACCAAACAATTCTATTATTTGAGTATTTTTGCCCAATAAACCGATTCGCACCAAGAAGCTGTTTGGGGCTTCAAGAAGACTCTAAATACGTAACTATGATACTTTTAAATTGGATTGACTTCGATACTCGTCCCCTCATTTGGTGGCTATTTGGACATTTATTTTTAGGCATTTTCAGTAGTTGGCTCATTCTTCGCAATCGTCCTGTATCGGATTTTATTCTCGTTGGCGTTATTTTCTTCATCTCGGGTTTTATGCGCCTCCCTATTCTTCTACACAATCTTCCGCTTAATCCAGACGAAAGTCAGATGTTAGCTCAAGGCTTGACCCTGACCTTCGACCCTTTGCTTTATCGTTCTGTAGACCCTACTACCAGCGGCCCCATCAATAATTATGTATTGGCTTTTGTACATCTATTAGGGTTCAAACTGGATTTTCGTTTAGCCCATATTTTAAGCTGGCTGATTACCGCATCCTCGGTAATTTTCCTGTACAAAGCCCTAAAACAGTTACAGTCCGTTTTCATAGCTCAACTGGCGGTAATCCCTACCATAGCATTCATCACTTTTGCCCAAAACGCTAATTATCTGCATTATTACAGTGAAGGAATTGCCATTTTATTCCTTAGTTTCAATGTTTACCTTATCGCTCGCTGGACACGAAAAAAAGACTTTCCGTTGTTGGAATTAATCGCCTTTGGAATCTCTACAGCCTTGATTGTCCTTTGTAAAATCCAAGCCCTTCCCTTGTCTTTTGTTCTGGGAGTTTGGAGCCTGTTTCTGTTATTTTTCTTTCAAAAACAAAAAGCGTTCCTCTATGGCAGTGTTCTGGCAGGCAGTATTATAGCGGTGTGGGGAGGCTGGCTATGGTATATGCAGGCCAATGACGTACTGGATGACTTTTTTTTCTATTATATCAAAGCCAATGCGCAATTGAAAATGCATTTTTCGGACAGCACCGTCCGTAGTCCTTTTTATCTACTTATCCGATTTCCCCTGATTGTTTTCAAGCGTGCTTTTGGATTAGAGTACTGGTTTTTCCCGTTTGTGCTGCTGACAGGAGTATTTCTTTTAAAAATCACCGCGAAAGAAGCCTTTCTAAAAACCATAAAACTCAATTCTTATTTTTGGGTAATGCTTTCGGGCTACTTTTTTATGGTGGTAGCAACTATTATTCGCACGGGCAGTTTTTACCCGCATCATTTCCTGTATTTTATTCTCCCCTGTTGTTTGTTTATAGGTTTGTATTTAAGTCAAATCAAGCCGATTTGGCGGTGGGCTATTTTATCTACTCAAGTTATCTTTATTGCCCTTTGCGTTAAGCGTCTTGCCACGGGTTCCTACTTAAATTTATACACAACAGCCGTTTCTGACCAAAGGGAGCTAAGTCCGGTTGGACAGGCCATTCTTAAGTACGGAAAACCCGGAGACTATTTAGTGGTTTGGGGATGGGCTTGCCAGTATTACGTAGAAACCCAAATGCCTCAGGGTGTTAATGAAAACCACTCTGTAAGAAGCGCGATGAAACATCCGCTTCAAGCGGCTTATTATCAGCGTTACATTCAGGATATCAAACGAACTCGACCCAAGGTTTTTGTAGATGCCATGACCCCAAAAACGTTATGGATGAACGATCCGAAAAAATACGGCCACCAAAACTATCCAGAATTAGCTCAATTCATCGCCGACAACTATACGTTCAAAGAAGAAATCAAAGGGATAAAAATCTACGCCCTAAAACACAATTAGAGCCAAATTGCTTTGGCTCTAATTGTATTGAAATGAAGATGCAACTTTATAGCTTAAGACTCTGTAAGAGAAAAAATTCGTCATTCGTCACTCCTACATTCGACATTTTTTCAGCATTACGCTGCTTTTGATTTTTGTCGGTATTCCATAAATATCGCGCCGGCCATCAACAAAATCCAGGCAAATGCTGCAAATCGGTCAATTTGTTGGCCTGTTTTTACCGCAGGCGGATCAAATTTGAATTCAATCTTGTGTTTTCCTGCCGGTACCACCATACCGCGCAGAATATAATCAGCTCTAAAATGCGAAGCTTCCTGCCCGTCCACGTAGGATTTCCAATCTATACCTCCTCGGTAGTAGATTTCGGAAAAAATCGCTACTTCTGCGGTCTTTGCGTCAGATTCATACGTCAGGTGATTGGGCTTGTACTCCGTCAATCGAATTTTGGCAGCAGTATCTGCCTGCGGCTTCACATTTTGTACTTGGTCCGCAAAACGCTTATCAACAAACGCCGTTTGACGAGGTTCAAACTTATCCAACGCTTTCAGTTCTTCATCAGCGTTATTGACCAGTTTTACCTCCTTCACAAACCACGCATTACCCAAGGCTTCCGGGTTGCGCTGTACCGTTGGCTGTCCATCCTGACCCGGAACGATGAAATAACGTGTATTCAGCATATTAAATACCGCCATGTTGTTTTTAGACATTTGCGCATCCACCACTTCCCGATACCTACGCAGGGTAGCACCATGATACCCCCCCAGAGATTTATGGAAATAGGACAATTTCGCATCCTGAAATGGACTGGTTGTTAAGTCAATCACCCGATAGTTAGGGTCTGTATCCTGCATAATTTGCTGATTGGCCGGACTCGGTTGAAACAGGTCATCGTACGAATACCATTTTTGTTGGAAACTGTCATTGTTTAGATAGCGGCGATCTACTGTCCACATATCAACGAGCGTCAGAAATGCCAATGCTCCCGCAACGATGGTCACATTTTTAAGTTTTTGGGTGGCATAGGCCCAAATAAGACCCGCCGCCAATAAAATAAAAATCAAACTCCGAAAAGCATCTGAACGCAACATATCCACTCGGTCCGTGAGTAAAGCATTGTAAATATCGTTGGCGGCGGCTTTGTTATTCCCAAACTGTTGGGTCAAATTCTCAACCAATCCTGCATCTTTAGGTGCCTTAAAATCAAACAGACCCGGAATGAGGGTAAACAGAAGTGCTACCCCTCCCGTAAGGGCTAAACTAATAAAAAATGGTCGTTGAAGTTGTTTCCAATCTGGTTTTTCGTCCATCAATTTCTTTACTCCCAAAGTAGCTATAACAGCAACGCACAATTGAACCAACGACAGGGCCATACTTACGGCCCGAAACTTATTGAACATCGGAAAGTTGTCAAACAAAAAGTAGTTGACCGAACTCAAATTTTCTCCCCAAGAAATAATCAGGAAGAAAAGAGCCCCTATTCCAAAAGGATATTTATAACGCTTATCGGCAATAAACAGCCCCAATACAAAAAGAAAACAAATAATGGCTCCCGCATAGACACCACCACCTACAAACGTCTGATCGCCCCAATAAGTGGGAAGGGAGCGAGCAAATTGAATCGCCGTTTCGGGAGGGATATTATAACGTCCCAGTGTTTTATACACTTCTGATTTCTCATCCAATTCACCTCCTGACGCTCCTCCTGAAAAATTAGGAATCAACAAAGTCAACGACTCCAATTTACCATAACTCCAACCAAAAGCATAATCCCGATCTAAGCCCTCGCTTACTTTTGCAGTACCGGGTTTAGGAGACAATTCAGATTTACCGCGAATTGTTTCTTTGGTATATTCATAAGTGGTCCATAACGTAGAGGTATTATTTGCTACCACGATGAGGCCGAATACGGCCATAAATGCCGTAGCTATCAAAAATTTTCCTACATGCTTTTCCTGTATAGCTCTTACTAATTCAAATACTCCCAAGATTATCATCAATAACCCCGAATAGTAGGTGATTTGTGCGTGGTTGGCCCATAAATCCAATCCCAATCCAAAACTAAAAATGGCCGATCCCAACCAACTTCGACCTCGATAAGCCCAGACCACCCCTGCCATCATGATGGGTGAGAAAGAAAGCGCATTTACTTTGGAAATATGCCCTGCTTCGATGATTTGAATATTGTAGGAAAAAAAAGCAAAGGCTATAGCGCCCAATAAACTTGCCGTTAACCCACATTCCATGGAAATCAGGAGCAAATAAGCTCCCAATAAATAAAAGAAGATATAGCCTCCCTGCCCAAATGTGCTCGTAAACATCCCAATAGGGGCCACAGCGCCTTTAGAAAGCCGTCCCCAAATAAAATAAGTAGGCATCCCTCCAAAGGTACTGTTGGTCCAACCTGACCACTCACCGGTTTGTTTAAAGTATTCTGCCACCTCATGAGAAGCTCCCGCTGCCTGAACAGGGTCATTTTGAATCAGCACTTTGCCTTTCAGAACAGGGCTCATGTACCCCCAGGAAAGGGCCGCAAAGCCCAACACAACCAACAAATGTGGCAACAGCGATTTAAGATTTATTACTTTTTTCATTTCAATAAAAAACCCCTGTGTCTCCAAGGGGAAAATTTAGATTTTAGACGAGTTGTACTTTATGATTCTTTACCGTAGGCCACTGCAATACTCGCGCCAAGGTACCAATGGTTTTTAGGAATTTCCTGAAAATACAGAAATTTACGGTTTGTTTTTAGGGCAAACTCGTGAAGTTTGGTGTTACAATGGGCATTATCAGCGATGACGTAAGAATTGGCACTCAATTGGTTCTTGATTGTCTCGTATTCCTCCGCCTCATAAGTGGCTGAGTGGTCGCTGTCATTGATAAACACGTCAATGGGCTCATTTATTTTCTTCAAAGACTCAATGGAATCCCCGTATAGAATTTTACCGACCTGATTATAAGGGGCTTTAAATAAAAAACCCGCGCTGGGGTTAATATCCGTACCGTAGTAAGACCCTTCAAAACCTTCGGCTCTATTTCTTAACAAAGCTGCTGCAATCACACAACTTCCCAATCCTTTGTCGACGCCGGTTTCTATCACTAATTTAGGTTTGGTGATTCTTATAATAACGTACCAGCCCAGCCGACGTGCCAACCGAACTTCTTTATCCGACTTAAATGCATCAGCTCCGTGTTGATATAAGTCCTGTATGTGCTTATAAAATGCCTGGTCTTCTAAAATCTCCCTGAAATACAAATGGATTTCTTGGTAGGTTTTACCTGTTACTGCCGCAACGAAGTGTTCCAAATAAATCAAATTGTCATCTCGCAGGTCGTAGGTCAGGTTGGTTGTTTCTTTCGACGTAAACAGCCACTTGATATATCTCCCAACAGTAGTCAGTACAAAATTCAATCCTACTCTAATTCGGTAAATTATCAGTACCAACCGACCGAGAACAGGCAATTTAGCAATCGTTCTAAGCATAATTTAAAGTTTATATCACTTGGGCAAAAGTAGTAATTTTACGGATTGGGTCGTTTTAATTGCTAAAAAGTTTTAGCGGAATGATGAAGTAGGATAAGATACTGATAAGTGCTTAAAAACAATGATATTAAATGATTAAATTTACCTTTCTCAAAATTACCCGGGATTTTGCTGTCGGGTTAAATTTTCAAGAAAATTTCAAAATATTCGGTATTTCATCGAAATAGAAAATAAATTTGTGTGTTTGATGTACAAAGCCATACTCTAAGTTTGATTTGCTACTGAAATAAAAACCACCTTAATACCTAACTTATGATTAAAAAAATTGCAGTTTTTACCTCCGGCGGTGACGCCCCCGGTATGAATGCTTGTATCCGGGCCGTCGTACGCAGTGCAATGTATTATGGTATAGAAGTCTATGGCATCCGCCGCGGTTACAATGGTATGATTTCCGGTGACATTTATCAGATGACTTCTCACTCTGTCAGTAATATTATTCAACGCGGCGGTACCATTCTCAAGTCTGCGCGAAGTAAAGAATTTATGACCAAAGAAGGCCGCCAAAAAGCCTACGAACAACTCCAAAAATTTGGAATAGAGGGATTGGTTGCCATTGGCGGAAACGGAACGTTTACGGGAGCCACTATCTTCTTTGATGAATACGGTATTCCTACCGTAGGAGCACCGGGCACCATTGACAATGACCTTTACGGTACTGATTATACCATTGGCTACGATACAGCCGTAAACACGGCCCTCGAAGCCATTGACAAAATCCGGGATACGGCCGATTCGCATGACCGGGTATTTTTCATTGAAGTAATGGGACGTGACTCTGGCTATATTGCCATTCAATCGGGGATTGCGGGAGGTGCGGAAATTGTGATGGTACCAGAAGTACTGACTCCTATATCGGAAGTGGTGGAAACCCTGAAACAAGGATGGAACCGCTCCAAATCTTCTTCCATTATTATCGTGGCTGAAGGCGACGAAGAAGGAAATGCCGCCCAAGTTGCTGAAAAAATCAAGCAACGGGTAGATGTAGAAATTGACATTCGAGTGACTACCCTTGGACACATTCAGCGGGGTGGGATTCCAACGGCTTACGACCGCATTCTGGCGAGCCGTTTAGGGCTTGGTGCCGTTGAGGGTCTGATGAATGACCTTCAGAATGTGATGGTAGGTATTGTTAACAATGAAATCGTTTATACTCCTTTCAAAGATACGATTCGCCTGCCAAAGCCCATCAACGAAGATATGCTGCGAATGGTAAAAATTCTGAGTACCTAACATACGACTTTATTACCGGCAGAACGTTTCTGATTCTGTCGGTAATAAAATCAAACATACCCCATTACCTTATAGATGGTAAAGCCAACCATCTCATGCCAAACGTAGTAAAAAGCTTCCAACGCCTGTTCTGAGGGGAAAAATTTATCTATCCACAGCTCATAATTTTCCTGCATATAATGCGCAGGAAATGCAGCGACATCAACGCCTGCTTTTTGGAAACATCTAACCGCCCTCGGCGTGTGGAAGGCAGAAGTAATCACAATGCATTTATTGGTATTGAATTGCTCTTTCAGGATTTTTGCCGTATTGATTGCATTATCCTTTGTATTTCGGGATTGCGATTCCTGAATTATATCCTCGGCAGGCACTCCAGAGTAAATCAAATATTGGCGTATACCGTCATTTTCGGATACATTTTTTTTGTTTCCCAACAACGATTTACCACCTCCACTGATAATGATTTTCTTTATTTTCCCTTTTTTATACAATTCAAACGCCTGCACCGCCCGATCACCGCTGAAACCAAGCCAAATATGTTTTGTGGTATAATCATATCGTTTCACCATTCCTCCGGTAAGTACCGCCGCGACTTCATAGCTTGGGCTTGGCGGATAACTTTTGGGCTCCCACCATTTTAACAACAAATTAACAAAAATGGGACTGCTTACAATGTATAACATCAGAAGAGCACTGCCAATAATCCAACGGCTTCGGGCACGGTTTTTGAGAAACAGAGCGTAGATGATTGCAATAAAAGCCATCGTTAATGGCATCAGTAAAACATCAAAAGTCTTAGAGAGAAAATAAAACATAGGGCTGTTTAGTGAAAACGAACGCTAAAAACGCTAAAATTTCGTTTAATTAACTAAAAATAAATACGCTAATTTTGGGATTCTAAAAAAAGTACAAAAAATGAAATTGAAAATTACCTTTTTCTTTCTACTAATTTGTATCAGCAGCGGAGTTGTCGCTCAGGCAGGCTACCGTATCGAAGGGCAAATAAAAAATCTTAAGGGAGGAAGTTGCATTTTGGCAAATTATTATGCCGCCCAAATTTATGCTAAAGATACCGCTCAGACAGATGCCAACGGCCGTTTTGTTTTTGAAGGTGCCCAGCCATTGCCGGGAGGGATTTATGAAGTAGTACTCCCCGACCGAAAAACTTTATTTCGAGTATTAATTACCGATGACCAAACCTTCAGTTTTACTGCCGACACCACCGATATGATTGGAAGCAGTCGCATCACTGGCAGCCGAGACAATGAGTTATTTTATGATTTCCAGCGGTTTATGAAGGGAAAAGAAGACGAGTATCAGCGTTTGAAAGCCCAAAAAGTACCCGATACCGATAAGCGTGTCAAGGATTTGCAGGAGCAGCGTAAAAAGTTTTATGATACCTTCATGAAAGAAAACGAAGGCTCATTTACCGTAAAACTCTTCAAAGCCTCGGCAGAGCCTGAATTGCCCCCGGCGCCTAAACTTCCCAACGGAAAAACGGACTCTGCATGGGTATTCAATTACTACAAAAATCACTTTTGGGACAATTTCGATTTTGCAGATGTCCGAATGATACAGACTCCTTTTTTACATCAAAAACTGGAGCGTTATATCAAAGATTTGACCGTTCAATCGGAAGATTCGATTATCAAAGAGGTTGATTTTGTAGTGAATAAAGCGATTGCAGGAAAGCAAAAAGACGTTATTTCCTATTGCATTTGGTTTATTACCAATCAGTACGAAAATGCGAAGATTGTGGGAACCGAAGGAGTTTTTGTGCACATGGGCGAAAAATACTACCTAACGGGAATAATGCCCGTAACAGATAGTTCTACCTTGAAAAACATTTCCGAACGCATCAAAATTCTTAAACCGCTTCTTGTTAACAAGACGCTGCCGGACATCGGCGTAATGAGCTATCGGGACGCCAGTCGTCTTGATTATATTCATGGCGTCAAAGCGGATTATCAGGTCATCTTTTTTTATTCTCCTACTTGCGGACACTGCCGCGAGTCAGCGCCTAAACTTAAAGTAATCCAAGAAAAATTACACTCACAGGGAGTGGAAATCATGACCATAGCCATTGATGGAAGTGAAGACGACTGGCGAAAGTTTGTCAAAGAATTTAAGCTTGAAAACCTCATTAACAGTTACGGTTTAGTAGCTTCACGTCAAGTAGTTTACCGTAACGACTACGATACCTACTCAACACCTACCATTTATATATTGGATAAAAACAAAAAAATTATCGCTCGTAGGATTGGAGTCGAAGATTTGGAACCATTTTTGAATGTGTATAAAAAACGCATTGCTATGGAAAGCAAAGCGGGACAGCCTACATCGACAAGCAGTCGGCAGTAGGGACAAACCCAGCTCTTTCCATTCCATTAAAATCGGTTGACCCACATGAGAAAATACTATTTTCTTTTTATTTCCTTTATTTTTATTTCTGCTGTTCAGGCGCAAAACGGCTATCAAATCAAAGGGACCATCAAAGGAGTCAAGCCCGAGCCTCTTACCTTGGCGCATTACTTTGGATATGGCCAATACATTGTAAAAGACACGGCTGTTGCCGATGCAAACGGCAACCTGACTTTTAGCGGTGACAAGCCTCTGCTGGAAGGTCTTTACATGCTATTGTTGCCCAGCAAACGCCGATTTACGGACTTTGTAATTGGAAAAGAGCAAAACTTCACTTTCAGTACCGATACGGCCAACGTGATTGGAAATATGAAAATTGAAGGCTCTCCCGACAGTGAACGTTTTTATAAATACCAAAAACAATTGGTGGGCTATAACAGCGAAATAGGTTTTCTTCAAGCCCAACAGAAATTACGCCAAGACATGATGACACAGGCTAAGATAAACAATATCCGACGCCAAATCATGGAATATTACCAAGAATTTGCCAAAGAGAACAGCAACTCGCTTACGGGTAAGATTCTTTCAGCAAGTGCAGAAATTCAGCTTCCTGCCGCTCCCAAGCGCCCCGACGGTCGTCCCGATTCCGCTTGGTTGTTCCATTATTACAAAGCACATTATTGGGACAATTTTGATTTTTCGGACGAAAGGCTGGTACGTACGCCCGCTCTTCAACGAAAATTAGATCGGTACATTCAGGAATTGACCTTTCAGGACCCTGATTCTCTCATTAAATCATCCGATTTTGTGATTGGGAAAGCACTCAAAGGCGGCAGTAAAGAATTGCAGGCCTATTGCATCTGGTATTTGACCAATCAAGCCGAAAACCCCACTACGATTGGTGGCGATGCGGTATTTGTGCATTTAGCTGAGAAGTATTATCTCGGGGGTATTATGCCCATTACGGACTCCAGTACGGTTCAAAACATTCGTTCCAAAGTAAAAACCATCAAGCCTTTGCTCGTTGGGAAAATTATGCCGGCACTTGCCTTGACAGATACGGCCGGCAAACTACGCCCCCTTGCCGACTTAAAAGCGAAATATACCGTCGTCTTCTTTTACGACCCTGACTGCGGACATTGCAAGGAATCAACGCCGGCGCTGAAAGCATTTTACGAAAAAAATAAAACGACTGTACAGGTTTATGCCGCCTCAGTAGCCCGCGCCCCCGAGCAATGGAAAAAATACATTCGCGATTTTGGCGTAGGCGAATGGGTGCACGGCTACGATTACACCTTCCGAATTGACTTCCGAAAGGATTTTGACGTCACTACCACGCCCATGGTGTATGTCTTGGATCAGGATAAAAAAATCATTGCCCGCCGCCTTCCCGTGGAGCAGTTAGAGGGTTTTATGGATTTTTACGAAAAGCGCTTGGCTTACGAGAAGAGTTTGAAGTAGTTACAATGCAAAATCAACAAACCCCGCGTAGATTAAATCTGCGCGGGGTTTGTTAGTTAAAGTACGGCTCTAATCTTTATACTTCTCAATAATTCTTATAATAGTCCCGAATCTTACTCGTCAGGCGGTCGTAGATGGGCTTGCTGAACTCAACAAAAAGTTGCTGTGACGGGGGTGGATTGATTTCACGGGTATTGCAAATCCGTTTTTGGTCAGCCGTCAATGCGCGTTCATCCCCATTGTAATTTCCCCACTCACAAAACCAACTGTAATCACCACGAAATTTTTCCTGATTTACGACTGACTTGCTCCGAAAATCCATAATCTGCATATCCAATACGCCCGACGACAGTACGGATTTACGTGACTTTGTCAACTTGGCCGTTACTTTGTTATACACCGAAATTTTCTTGCCCGCTACCGTCGTTTCCCCTACTTGCACCGAGTCTTTACTGGTCACGGTTTCGGTATTGGATTGGATGAGAGTTTGGCCCACCACAAAGTCATCAAATTCTAGCTTAATCACGTGGTCGGGTTTGAGGCGAATACTCGAAGCTTCTTCGGGAGAATAAAACCGCACAAACTTGTTGAGTCGCTTATTGGTTTGCAAGAATTCATTGACTTTGTTCTGAAAATACTCATTACTCAGCTGATACGCACGGGAAGTCACAAGTACCTGCTCTACTACTACTTTGTGCGAACCATATTCATACGATTCGTCCAATTTGGAAAGCACATCCCTAAAACCTCCCAATAGTGCATCGCACTTTTCAAAATTTTCGTATGCCTGACGAGCCATTTGTCGGTTTTCTTTATTCCTCATAGACACCATCCCTGCTTCGTAACGCTCACCGGCCGCTTTTTCGCGGGCATCCCGTTCTTCGGGGATAAAACTACGCACGGTCACCAATCGCTCACAGGCAGGACATCTGCGCAAAGCATCGTACATTTTATTGAGTCGTTCGTAAGCATTCACAACGGGCTCCCAATGAAAGGCCTCGGGAGAATTTTGATAACGAGCAACATCGTCTAAATTTTGCTGCAAAGCCAAGGGATAAGCCTGTTTGAGCACGTCAGCCGAGGTAGAAGCGTTAGGACTGTCTTTGAGTTTATCGGCGGCACGCAATACCGACTCATCATAATCACCACGTTTGAGGGCTTTTTTAGCCGTTTTGCAGCCAATAAAACAGAAGATCGTAAAGGTTAAAAGGAAAAGATTTTTCATAATATTTAAAAAAAGAGAACCCTTCTCCTGAAAGGGCGGGGACGCCCGTGCGGAGGGGGTGAGGTTAAATTATTTCATTCTATGGGTAAATCATCCGTATTGAGATACACATCTTCCATTGGCAGCGTCACATCTACAGACTTCAAATAAATAGATTCCAGTATATCAATGGCTTCTGAGGCTAATAACCAAAAACCTTCTTCATTTTTTCGATACACTTCAGCATGGATTTTTTTAGAGTCCACAAGCACATACTCTTTCAAACTCTCCAACTGACGATACAATAAAAATTTATCCCCACGGTCATACCCTTCGGTACTTTTGAAAAGTACTTCAACGATAACGACGGGATTCATGACCGTATCTTTGTAAAGGTCTGAAAACTGAGGTTTACCGCACACAATAACAATATCAGGATAACTATAAAGTCCATCTGTATGACGCGTCAAAATACGCTGGTCGCTCGACATCGTACGGCATCCCTTTCTTCGGAGTGCCATATTCAGATTTGCGGAGAGATTATCTGACACTACATTATGCCGCGTCGTTGCACCTGCCATTGCAAAAATTTCGCCTCGAAAGTATTCACTTTTGTAGGGGGCTTGACGCTCCATTTCGAGGTATTGTTCGGGCGTATAAGAAGTTGGTGGTTGTGCGCTCATTTCTGTCTCCTTTTAAGCAAAAATAGATAAAATATGCTCTAAACCCAATTTCTGCTGCTCACCCGATTTCATGTTTTTTAAGGACAATATTCCCGTCTGAATTTCATCGGAACCGATAATTAACACGTACGGAATAAGCTTACGGTCCGCATAATCGAACTGTTTTTTCAGTTTGGAAGCATCGGGATACAACTCCGCATTAATCCCCGCTTCCCGCAACTGACGCAAGATACCTAATCCATACGCTTCAGCATCGGCGTCAAAATTCGTAATCATCACCTGCGTAGAAATCGACTGATTTTCAGGAAAAAGTTTCAATTCTTCCATCACATCGTAAATACGGTCAACGCCAAATGAAATACCCACCCCTGACAAACCGGGCATTCCAAACGTACCCGTCAAGTTATCGTAACGTCCTCCACCCGAAATACTTCCGATTTGTACCTCATTGGCTTTCACTTCAAAAATAGCTCCTGTATAGTAACTCAGTCCACGAGCCAGTGTCACATCCAACTGAAGTTGCGGCTGAGACAAACCGAATTTATCCACTTTGGCCCATACTTCTTCCAATTCCGTTATCCCCTTTGAACCTATTTCAGAACCCTCCAACCAGACACGAAGACTGCTGAAAATATCCGTTTGGTTGTTGGTCAATTCAAAAATCGGTTGGAGCTTTTCAATGGTTTCGGCCGAAAACCCTCTTTCTTTCAGCTCTTCTTCTACTTTCTCTTTGCCGATTTTATCCAATTTATCAATCGCCACACACATAGGACCTTCCTGACCAGGTGCCCCTATTACTTCCGCAATTCCGCTTAAAATTTTTCGGTTATTGATTTTTACGGTAAAACTCTCCATTCCCAATCCACGTAATACTTCGTGAATCATCAGCACAATTTCGGCTTCGCAAAGCAACGAATCGGTTCCTACAACATCGGCATCGCATTGGTAAAACTCCCGGTAGCGACCGCGCTGAGGACGGTCGGCACGCCAAACGGGCTGGATTTGGTAGCGTTTGAAAGGCATGACCAAATCACTGCGATTCATCACTACGTAACGGGCAAATGGAACGGTCAAATCATAACGAAGTCCTTTTTCGGAGACCTTGAGTGTCAATTTCTTATACCCTTCCTGTAATTGAGTTTCGGTCAGTCCTTCGGCAAAATTTCCTGAATTGAGTATTTTAAACAACAATTGATCGCCTTCATCGCCGTATTTTCCCATCAATACGGAAAGATTTTCGATGGCAGGGGTTTCTAAGGGCAGAAAGCCATATCGCTGAAAAACACGTCGAATCATATCAAAAATATAATTGCGCTTAGACATTTGCGCGGGGCCAAAATCGCGGGTACCACGGGCCAAAGAAGGTTTACTCATTATGTTGGTGATTGGTGATTAGCAGTTGGCGGCTGATCAGCAATAAACACTGCTCACAAGCCGCTACCCGCTGTTAGACCACAAAAGTAGCACCTATGTTGAAAAAATTAGGCGTAGGGTTTACTTTTTTGAAAATGAATCCGTATTTTTGCGGCTCATTTTTCAGAAACAATCATATATTAAGATAATACGACAATGGCAGTAACTAAACTTTTGCGCAAAGCAAAGCGTAACGTAATGATTCCACAGAACAAGCAAACTTTAATGAAACAACGTTCTTGGAAACCGGAAATTAAAAAAATAGATGTAGAGGCAATTAAGGCAGAATTTGCCGCTAAAGCCTAACCAATCTTGCCGCCTTGTGCGGCATTTTTCTTTTTAAGGACAGCTTCAAATTCTTTCTGCATTTTCTTCAATCTGCGACGGGTTTCCTGACGATATTGATATTGAACACGAAAAATAATGGCCTGCCCCAAAAACGAAAGTCCTGCATTAATTACAATCAGGCTATAGGTGCCCATTAAAATCCATTGACGCATTGGAGCATCGGTGTGTTTTAAATGTCCCGCTTCGCTGAATAAACACAAACCATACCCAATCAAAACCAAACTGAAGGGTGCTAAAAGCAACGATTTGGTGCGGGAATTCATCCGCTTAACTAATTTTTGGCCCGGTGGTTTTGAAGTTTTTGGTATCATCTTTGTTATTGGTGTCGTGGCGTTTTACTTTTATTGCGAAAAGTAAAAACTTTACAGGACTTGTAGAATAAAAATCTCATAAAATTCGCGAATGAAAGATATTATCAGTTGGGTTCTGCGGCATGTTCCGCGCAAATATTTGCAGTTAGTAAGTCATTTTGGAGTCAAAGTCCTGTCAGTTTTTTATAGTGGAAAGGGCGTCGAATGCAGTGTCTGCGGCAGCGAATTTCGCAAATTTTTACCTTATGGGCGTTCGGGCAGAGATAATGCGCTGTGTCCTAACTGCTTGGCACTTGAACGTCACCGACTGATATATCTATATTTACAGCGCAAAACCAATTTTTTCAAAGACAATCTCAAATTGCTGCACGTAGCGCCCGAGTACTGCTTCATTGACCGCTTTGAAAAAATGAAAAATCTGGACTACATCACTGCCGATATAGAATCGCCGTTGGCAAAGGTCAAAATGGACATTCACCAAATTCCGTTTGAAGACAATACATTTGATGTTGCCTTCTGCAATCACGTCATGGAACATGTAGATGACGACATCAAGGCCATGTCAGAATTGTACCGGGTACTTAAACCCGGCGGCTGGGCCATCATTCAATCTCCGCAGGATTGGTCAAGAGCCACTACGTTTGAAGACCCCACTATCACCGACCCTAAAGAGCGTGAAAAGCATTATTGGCAAGACGACCACCTCCGTCTCTTTGGTCGTGATTACGGCAAACGCCTCGAAAAAGGTGGTTTTAAAGTAACGGAAGACCGTTTTGTGATGAATGAACTCACTCCCGAAGAAGTAAAACGCTTCGCGCTTCCGGCCAACGAAGTCATTTATTTCTGTCGAAAATAACTTTTTCTATTTCAGATTTCTACAAAGTAAAAGTGCCATCAGGAAAATCCCGAAGGCACTATCTACTTGGTTTCTTAATCTAAAATGAAATGGTGTTTTCTATCTACTCAACGTATCGTTCTTTACGTTGGGTTTTTCTTTTTTAAGAGCCACTGTTTCTTCCATCAAAGCAGGTTTCACGTGGCTTTTATAATGGTTCTGAAATAAAAACGGGTTTTGAGGCTCAATACCTATGACCGGAGCACTCATCACCACCGTTGCTTCCCGATAAAAATTTACGCTTCCCTGGCGTTTGTAATTGTGGACTGATGTTACGTTATTCTGCAATTTTAAAGGCACTACCCGCTCGTCGGAGGGCACTGTTAATGCCGTTTGGTTTTGAGTTGTTCTCTGCGAAACGGGGCGCTTATAGTTGTGCGGCGAATCAATGGACACCCTTTGCGCCAGCACAGCCGACGTACTGAGCAGAATGATTGCTACACACGAATGACTGAACGATTTCATGATGATGTTACTGATTTATGATTTGGAATACTTATTGTTGTTTTTCAACAGGTCAAAATTACGGCAACAACATTAGAGAGGTATTAGTCTATCATTAGAAAAGCATTAGAATTTAGGGCGGGTTATAGTATCTGCACAATCATCAGGTAAACAGGCAATTAGTCAAAATTTGATTTTCAATCCTGGTCCTGAAACTTGATTCATCGGTAAGTCAATCGAAATTTTATTATGATTTAGGTCTAAATATTTCAGATTTTGTAGCCCTTTTACTTCTGGAGGCACAAATTGCAGCAGGTTATTACCCAGAAACAACTGTTCTAAATGGGTTAAGTTTTTGATGTTTTGCGGAAGTTGTTTAATAGCGTCATTTTCTAAATGTAGTATTCTCAATTTCGGGAGCTTGCCCAATACATTCATGTTTTGAGACAAGTCAAGGTATATGTCATTATCAAGATACAGTTCTTCCAAATTTTTAAGTCCTGCAAACTCCGCAGGTAATTCTCGGATACTGTTTTCTCCCAAATCAAGTATCTGCAACTGCCGTAATTTTAAAACCTCGGAGGGTATATAATTGAGTTTGCCATTTCGCAAACTCAGGTAGCGTAAATTTGTAAACTTAGGCAGTAACCCTTGAAAATCGCTCAGATTCTGATTACTTAGATTGAGCCGATACACTTTTTCGGGGGCTTCCAAGGCTTCTTCCAATCGGCTATGCTCTTTGGTGATTGATACCGAATCCACGCTCTGCGCCCATGCACTGTTACGCCCAATACAAATTAGAAAATCAGCCAAGAAAAGTACTAACCAGTATATTTTCATTTGTGTGGTCAAAAAAGGGTTAAACTCTTCAAAAAAATTTACGGGAAAAGAAATTCGACAAAATCTTCCGTCTAATGATCGTCAAATCCAAGCAAATTAAGTTCAAATACTACCCCCGCTTTATTAGGGCTGCCAGGGTTGGGAATCATTCCGCCAAGACATAGCTGTACACGTTTAGTTAATAAATAATTAAAGCCAATGACTGATACTGCGGTAGCATTATTGCCCGAAATAAAATCGCCCATTAACAGTAACTTGTGATGTAAGGGCAACTCAAATCCCAGTAAAATTCCTAAACGATTGCCTGCACCTACCGTTCGAAAATCACTCAAATAAGGACCTACCACAAATTTTACATGTCTCCGAGGTTCATACATCCACGTATTGTAGGTAAAATGAGTCAAATAGGGTTTATTAGCCAAAACCAGGGGATTGAATCCAATTTGAGTACCTACTGATGTTTTTAAGTGGGGAGTTAACTGAAAGAATTTTTGGGAAGTAAACTGCACCAAGGGTTTGATTATCAATTGCTTATCCAATGAATTTGTGGTCAGAAACTCCACATTTTGTTGTCTATGCCCCCAGTTCATTTTGAGGTTGACAACATTAAAACCTACTTCCCATGTATTGGTCACTCCATATACCAAATGATTTTTGGCTTCAAGCGAGGTAAACGAATAAAAATTGATTTGATGCTGAAAAAAGAATTTACCTTTTGGGGTAGCGTCACCTGCAGGAATATTGAATAGGTTTTGTTGGGCATATCCTTGAAAAGTAACTAATGATAAAGCCAGAAAGAATACTAAGGGTATTTTCATTTAGGAAAAAGCGATAAAAAAAGTGAGGAAGTTGTCAATCAGATTTTTCGTATGTCACGGCGGAAGCGACGGATAAACGCTATTTCTTTTCCAGAAACCTGCTCATCGGCTTCTGCTATTTTTTCTACTACTTTAACTAAATACTTACGGGTAGCTGCATTCAATTCATTACGATGCGAGGCAAAGCAACTCATCGCAAAGCTATAGGCGTCTTCGATGGTGGTCTGATAATGTTCACGCATCTGGAAAGATTGCATTGCGAGTTCGCCGTGGGGTTCTTCCACGAGCCTTATGCGAGCTTTCAGGGATTCGTGCAAGTGGAGTTGTCCATCGGTTTTGACCAAGGCATAAACGGCGCTTCCAAGGCCGATGTATAAACAAGGATTGAGGATTTTCATGGGATTTTATGATTAAATCGGTTTATAAATTCAGGAAAAAAGACAGTACAAATAAAAGTATCCATCCCGTCTAAACTCAAACAGTCATTATTACTGTACTTTATCAGGAGCTATCAACATGGGTGCGTTGCCATTGGTGATAATCACTTTACTGTTAGGAGAAGTGGAAAGCTTGTTGAATGCCTCAATGGACTTAAACTGAATCAGCATCGGTGTGAGCCCTTCATTGATTATCTTCTGGGCATCCCGTACTCCTTCCGCTTCGATAATTCTGCGTTGGGCTTCCTGGCGTTCTTTGTCCAGAATAAACTGCATTCGTTGAGAATCTTGTTCGGCTTCGAGTTTTTCTTCAATAGCTTTAGTGAGTCCAGCTGGCAGTACAATACTCTTCAAAAGAACCGACTCTACAATGAAGCCCCGGTCTTTTAGCTGCGACATCATCTGTTCCCGAATCGCATTCTCAATGGAAGCTCGTTGCCCTGTATGCATGTCTTTGGCAAAATAGCGAGCAGACACATCAGCTACTGCTGAACGAAACACGGGCAAAATCACTACTTGGTCGTAGTTATGGCCTAATTTTTCGACAATTTGCGGTGCTTGGCTACCTACTACGCGGTATAAAATAGAAATATCCGATTGCACAGTAAGACCTTCTTTGGAAGGCAACGGTGACCTTACTTCAATATTCATGGTGCGGGTAGGCACTTTGATAATGCGCGTCACAAACGGATTATAGCCTTTTACCCCTTCCATGATGGGAGCCTGCTGAATCTTTCCGAGGGTACGTTTCACCCCCACTTCGCCTTGGCGAACAACGGCGCAACTGCTAAAAAAACAGGCAACTGAAAAAACGGCTAATACATTCAATAATCGTTTCATGGTTGTTGATGAGTTAAATTGTTGATGAAGTGAAAAATTATGTATGGCATCAATTTTAGGCAGAGATTTATTTTATAGGTTGCCTCCCTAATTTGATGTGGCAAAAGTAGCGCGGGGTTATTAGAGGGGAATTAAGGCCACACGAGATGTGCATTAGAAATATTATGGGGTCTGTTGAAGTAATTTTAACTCCCCCTGCATTTGAACCAGCTTTCTGTCGGCCTCCAACTTGGCGGCGTAGAGAGAATCGTATCGCAGGCGTAGCGAGTCGTGTTGCTCGCGTAGGCTTAGGTGTTGGTCCCTATAGCGAAAAGCCGTACCTAAGCCTCCAAAGAAAAGTAAAGCAAATGTCATAAAAAAAACACTTGCCACCACTGTAGTAGCCCACTTCCGACTGGTTCTTCGAATTACTCTCGTTTTGGAGGTTTCAGAAAAATCTAATTTATAGCGTATCACGGTCTTGCCTTTTGGTTGAGACAAAACTACGCCCCTCCCCTTAGAAGAAACTTAGACTGAAATTAGAAAATCATTAGGATTTTTGGGGAAGAGTCATGGCAAAGGTGGTCCCCTGAACAGAGTCCGATTCAACCGCCAAACTTCCACGATGCAATTTAATGATACGTTCGGTAAGAGACAGGCCAATGCCATGCCCGGCAATCGTACGCGCGTTGGAGCCTCGATGAAAGGGCTTGAAAATCAAAGGCAGCTCCTCTTCCGGAATCACCGACCCCTGATTTGTAAAAGAGAGTTCAAACGCTTCGGGCAATTTATTAAAATGAACCTTAACTTCATGGTCAGGCGAGAATTTGATCCCGTTTTCCAATAAATTGGTGAGGGCAATCTTCAGCAACGGTTCATTCCCCAGTACATTAAAGTGCGCTGATTCGTTGGAGAAATTCGCTAAATCTACTTTGATACCAGAATATGGATACGCCTTGAGCAACTCACTGCGAACTTGCCAAAAAACTTCATCTAAATAGACATTCGTCAGTTTGACCGCCGACTCTTCCATACTGACCTTTGCCAATGACAGCAACCCATTGGACAAGCGATTCAATTGACGGGCATCATCAAGCACCGAGCACAGTGTATCGTGCCACTCTTGGGGGTCATTGTCCATCAGTGCTACTTCGATTTGTCCCGTAATGGCCGTAAGCGGCGTTCTTAATTCGTGCGAAGCATTGGAAACAAACGCCCTTTGGAGTTGAAACGCTTCTTCTAAGCGGTCGAGCATTCGATTGAAACGCTCGGCCAATTGCCCAATTTCGTCTTGATTGTTCGACATTTCTACCCGCAAATCCAGCCGAGTTGCGGTAATTTTATCCACACTATGGATGAGTCTTTTTAGGGGCAATAACGCCCGATACGCATACACCCAACCTACCAAAAACACCACAAAAGTGGCAAAAAACCACCCTAAACCCAGTACCCAAAGAAGGTTATTGACTTTGCTGTACCCGTATTTGTCAACCGCCGAGGCAAACACCACAAAGCGATTATAGCGGTCTTTAAACAGCACCCCCACCACCTCACGAAGGCCCTCTTTTTGTTGAATTTCGTTTTCGAGCCGTACGCGGTCAAGGATGTCTTTATCCACTTTCAAATAATCGGTACCGCTTTCGTACACGAGCGAGTCGCGGTAGTTGTAGATGATTATTTCTTCTTCATTCAAAACCGTTAAATGATTTTCATCCAACAACTTAAAGAATTTTGGACTCACTTTCTTCTTCCCAAAAAGCAACTCCGCCGACGTGGTAGCTTCAGCTCGGAGGCGTTCATAAAACTCAATACGGCGATGACGCTCGGCCAACAGATAGATGCCCACACAAAAAGCCAATAACAGCATCGAAACCACTGCGGTAAAAAGCAAAGTTAAGCGGGTGCGGATTGTCATTTTTCTTTCAAGGTATAGCCCATACCTACTACCGTATGAATCAGCTTATTGGAAGTATCTTTATCAATTTTCTTACGCAAATAATTGATATAAACCTCAATGAAATTAGTTCCCGTGTCGAAATTAATGTCCCATACTTTTTCGGCAATGTCCACTTTCGATACTACTCGCCCACGGTTGCGCATAAGGTATTCCAGCAATGCAAACTCTTTAGCAGTCAATTCGATGGTTTGTCCGTTTCGCCTTGCGAGCTTTTGATCTAAATCAAGCTCTAAATCCGCTACGCGCAAAATATTTACAGATTCAGGGGCTTTTATGGTTCTTTTGAGCAATGCCTTCAACCGCGCAATCAGCTCCATAAAATCAAATGGTTTCACCAAATAATCGTCAACGCCTGCATCAAAACCCGCGAGTTTGTCGGCCGTGGTGTCCAAAGCCGTCAGCATCAGAATAGGCACTTGGGTATTTTTAGTGCGAATGTAGTGGGCCAACTGTACCCCGTCCATGTAGGGCAAATTTACGTCTAAGATGATCAGGTCGTAGGTGCGCTCGTCAAAAAAACGCTTGCCCTCTCTTCCGTCCTCCGCAATTTCGACCGTAAAACCCTGCCTTTCAAGACCCTTTTTTATAAAGGTCGCTACTTTGGTTTCGTCTTCCACTAAAAGTAAATGGGGGATAAATTCCATAAATCGCAAATGTATATTTGGGAATGACTTAACTCTTTTTCAGCAAGGTAATCCCAAAACCAGGCTTGCCCGGCGGAATAAATTTGCCGTCTACAATTTTATAATTACTGAAATCAACTTCTTCGCTCGTGCAGGGTACTCCTTCGATGGTGACCGTATTTCCCAATCCTCCCGTCAAATGAGCGGTATAATAACTCTTAAACAGTTCGCCAAACGCATGTGGCGAGGCCAAAATTCCCAGCTTTTTCAACTCAGGCATCAGTTGTCGCCAAGGCGTGAACCCATAACCCATCAGGTCGGTCAGGTGTACATCAATGAGTTTTTTTTCTTCCAATTCCCGCAGCAATTGTTGATTGGGATTGGCTTCACCATCAGCCAGTAACGTTTTGACGTTATTGGCTTTTATCCATCCTTTTAATTTTTGATAATCGGCTACGGTTTCGGCAAAAGGCTCTTCTATCCAAAACAACGGAATATCGCCAATTCCTTTCAGGTAGGCAATGGTTGTATCGGCAGTGTAACCGTCATTGGCATCTACCAAAATTTCACAATCCGGAAACGTTTTATGCACCAATTGGGTCACTTCAATATCGCGTTGTAAGCCTTCGTCTCTCGGCATCCAACTATTTCCACGGCCGATTTTAAGTTTGAGTTGGCGATAGCCCAATTTGTAATCACTCGCGCAGTTTTCAACGATGTTGTCCATTCCTTTCACTAAGGTCTTCACAGGACCTTCTTTCGGTTCCAACTCGTCAAAATAAATCATGCCACTGTAGCACTTGGTAGTAATCGGTTTTTTCCGCCCCAGCAATTCATAAACGGGTTTGTTGAGAATAATGCCTGCCAAATCGTGTAAAGGCACATCAAAAGGCAAGGCTTTTGAATCAGTCACTCCCATGGAAGGTTGAAAAACGTCCGACACTCGTTTGCCCTTCAAATAAACGTTGGTTTCGTCACTACGCCTTCCGTGCATCCCCCACCCTCTCGCTCCTTTGTCGGTTGTAAGAACACAAACGCTGACTCTGGGACCATAGCCATGAATGTCGCGGCGGGCATTTTTACCCACAAAACGAGGCCATTTTAACTGTACTTGGGTATAGCTAATGTCCGCAATTTTGTGTTCGGCCAGTTCATCCGCCTGCGAATCATGTAGCAAGAGTTCGGTAGCCTGCGAAGTCAAAGAAGTTCCCAACGCAATAGTGGCGGCGCTTCCTTTGGTTAGGTGTTTGACAAAATTTCTTCTTTCCATGGCTGTATCCAGTCAATATGTGGATATCTCATATAAGACAAAAATTGGCTAAATTACCCGAATTGGCTACCAGAAAAAACTATCTAAAAGGAAAATTAGGAGACGCAATTTTATCGCCTAAGACCGGAATCGTATCTTCTATCCCCTTTTTTCACTTAGCTCTTTCAGGAAATCTTCAGCAGGTATCGTTTTCATTTTACCCTGTTCAACAAGTTTTAATTCCTCAAACCCTTGCTTGATATTCTTCTACGTCTTCTTTTGGGAAGGCGTAAGTTGGGCTTCAAGCGGAGATTCCTGCTTGACCTTCCCAAATTTAACATTACGAACCAACTACTTAAAATATTCGTATTGTTGGTCAGGCACCTCAATGGTTATTTGACGCATAACCGTAAGTGTTTCCACAAAGTTAGATAATTTCGCGTTTTCGTTTTGATTATATGAACACCGTCATCAATAAAAAAGTCCGTTTTGAAGAGTTAGGTCTGGTAGATTATCAACAGGCGTGGGACTATCAGGAAAAGCTTTTGGCTGAAAATGTGGCTCTAAAAGCCCAAAATCGCAACTTATCTCCTGAACAACAGCAAACTACTACTAATCACCTGCTGTTTTGCCAACATCCGCACGTGTACACATTGGGTAAAAGCGGACACTTGGAGAATTTGTTGCTTTCCGAAACACAACTCAACGAGGTAAACGCCACGTTCTACAAAATCAATCGGGGGGGTGACATTACCTATCACGGTCCCGGACAATTAGTCGGTTATCCCATCCTGGACTTAGAAAACTTCTTTACCGATATTCACCGCTACATGCGTACGTTGGAAGAAGGCATCATTCGCACTTGTGCTGAGTATGGCCTTTCTGCAGGGCGAATTGATGGTTTGACGGGCGTATGGCTTGATTTTGAAACCCAACAAAATCCCCGAAAAATCTGTGCTTTGGGCGTTAAATGCAGTCGTTGGGTCACGATGCACGGCTTTGCGTTTAATGTCAATACGGATTTATCGTACTTTGGCAATATCGTTCCCTGCGGCATCACCGACAAGGCCGTGACTTCCTTACAACAGGAGCTTGGCCGAGAAATTCCCCTGCCCGAAGTAGCCGAAAAGTTACGGAGACATTTAGTGGATTTATTTGCGATGGAGCTTATTTGACAAACATCTTGATGCCGTTGGTGGGTTTTAGGGTAATCAACGGAAACATGTTGGGTTCGTGCGTTGGGTCTGCCTCAAACGTAAATCGCTTTACTAACGAAGCCAATACCAGTATCATTTCCATCAAGGAAAACTGCTGACCAATACAAATACGCGGCCCGGCTCCGAAAGGCAAATACGAAAACTTAGAGCGGTTTTTGACATTTTCTGCGCTGAAATGTTCGGGGTCAAATGCCAACGGATTGTCCCACAGTTTTGGATTGCGGTGCAGTTCAAACAAGGGCATGAAAACGATGGTCCCTTTTTTGATTGTATACCCTTCAATTTCGTCATCATCCACCGCTTCGCGCGCTACTGCCCAAGCAGGCGGAAACAAGCGCAGCCCCTCCTCCACTACCTGACGAGTGTAGGTTAGCTGATTAAGTTGTTCAAACGTAGGTACGTCGTCAAAAAGCGTACTTTCTTCACGGATTTTGGCGACAATTTCGGGGCGCTTGGAAAGCTCTAACAGCAACCAATTCAGGCCATTGGCTGAGGTATCGTGTCCTGCGGAAAACATCGTAATCACTTCATCGCGTACCTGCGCATCGTTCATTTGGCCGCCGGTTTCTTCGTCGGTACAGTCCAAGAGCATCTGCAATAAATCATCGGGAGATTCGCCCGAAGCGCGTCGTTGCTCGATGATGTCAAAAATCATCCCGTCAAAATACGCCAAATCCCTTCGAAAACGACGGTTGGCTCCATTAATAGCCATCCAAGGTTTCAAAAAAGGTTTTCGGATGTGCGTTATGATATGCTCTTGGGAACGGTTGATTTGCTGATAAATTTTCGTTTTATTTTCGTTGGTGATGGTGCTGAACAAGGTTTTCAGGGCAATATCTGCCGTCAGTCTCATCATTTTCTCATCAATATCTATCGCTGATTTCCCCCGGACTTCTTCCAATTCATTCAGAAAATCGGCTGTAATTTCGCTCATGGTTCTCACCAAACCCTGCAATCGCTCGCGGTGAAAAACAGGTTGAATCAGCCGGCGTTGCCGAAGCCAAAAATCACCTTCGCTCGTCAAGAGTCCTTTTCCCAGTACCTTTGACAACTCTGCAAACGCCTTTCCTTTGACGTATTTTTTGTTGTTCTGTACAAGAACATGCTTGAAAAAAGCAGGGTCTCGGGTAAAAACAAGGTCACGAAACAGCTTCAAATTAAAGGTATCCCCACAGGCTGTAAAGCCTTTTTGGATAAACGCCAATGGGTCGCGGGCAAAAACCAAAGCCGATTTGAAGCGGATTGTATTGGGCTTGTAGGAGGGAATCAGGTTACTCATGAATTATTTTGTTGGGTACTGATAGCACGGGCGTCCCGCTCACGGTCCGCCGTTGCGGTGCTTTTTATATTTGAAAGCCTCTGGCTTTTCTTTTTTCGGTTATTCATAGGCTGGAACGGTGCGCCGCTGCGAGCCTTGAAATAGTCAGCACGAGCGAGACGCTCGCGCTATCGGGTTTATTCGGATTATCAGATGGCTTTATAAACTAACATATTCTAAATCAGGATCATTATTAAGCCAATGGTTTATATTTTCCGGCCATTCTTCATGAGAAATATATAAGAGTAACTTATTATTTGGAGAACCAGTGATAGTACTCTCTATATCTTCAATAAAGGTTTCGATAAATTTCAAAAAATTAGTTGCAACAGGCAAAACTTTGCCTGTTGCTGAGATATATACGATTGTGTGAATATCTGTTTTTTCATTTTCAATCCAATAACAAAAATGTTGATTTAAAGAAGTTTTCATAAATGGGACAGCTTTCAAAGCAAATTGATTATTCTCTTGCCAAAACAACAGCATATATTCGTCAATACCGTATGCTAATTTATTATTCTTAAATCCCATAAGACAATAATCTAATATTGAAGCTCCGTTAGTAAGTTTAAGAAAATCAAGCAAGTATCGATCGAATCGAGATGGTATTCGTCCAATACAGCACGAGCCGGAGGCTCCCGCTATCGGGTGATGTTTATTCCTTCACCAATTTTTCCAACTCACTTTTTACTTCTTCAATGTGGTTGTCCGTTAAATGCCTTCGGTTGGGCAGTATTTTTACTTCGGCTTTCAGCATTTTTTCAAACTCCGATTTTGCTGTTTTGTAATCGGGCGTGAAGGGGTCATTATCAGAAATCAGAATTTTTACCGAACCGGGCGTCGTTACTTCTCTTATTTTTTCAAAATTGATAGGATGATCGCACCATTGCTGTATTTCTTTCCATGGTTCCTGCACTTTTAACCAAGCGGCTACTAATACCATACCTCCTATTTTCACTCCCGGTTTATTGATATTTTCTGCATATCTTAAACATGCCTGGCAACCTAAGCTATGGCCTACTAAAAATACGTTTTCGTTGAGTGAATCAACCGGAATTTGATTTCTCAAAAATTTGACGGTTTCATCAATGGACGGATTTTGCCAATTGGGAGGGGTGATGATAGTTACCGCTACGTCTTTGTTTGATTTTTCAATTTCATCTTTCAGCCAAATGTACCAATGATGATGGTGATTTCCTGCATAGCGCGGTATGAGGTAGATTTTTTTCATTTTCATCATCTGCTTTGAATAACAAATTATTGACCAACTAATTTCTCTCTCTGATGGCGGATTGCTAATCCTCTAAGCAAGATTATAAATTTTATTTACTTTCCCAAGTGTTACCTTTGCGTTTCATTAGTACCTGTCCATGATTCACGAAATCCTTAAACAATACTGGAATTACGATTCTTTTCGTCCGCTGCAAGAAGACATCATCCATGCAGTATTAGCGGGGCGAGATACATTGGCCCTGCTTCCCACAGGCGGCGGAAAATCACTCTGTTTTCAAGTACCGGCCTTAGCCAAAGAGGGAGTTTGTATCGTCGTCACACCCCTGATTGCTTTGATGAAAGACCAAGTGGAGCAACTCAAACGACGGCAAATCAGGGCTGCGGCCATTTATTCGGGCATGAATTGGCACGAAATTGACATTGTTCTTGATAACTGCATTCACGGAAACACCAAATTCCTGTATGTTTCACCCGAGCGCCTTCGCACCGACATTTTTCTGGCGCGGGTTAAGTTGATGAAAGTAAATCTGCTGGCTATTGACGAAGCGCACTGTATTTCGCAGTGGGGCTACGATTTTCGACCGGCCTATCTGCAAATCGCTGAATTCAGAAAACTGATTCCTGACGTTCCGCTCATCGCGTTGACAGCTTCCGCTACCAAACCCGTTAAAATTGATATTTGCGAAAAACTGGAAATGTCGCAGCCTGCTGTGTTTCAGGATTCGTTTGCGCGTTCCAATTTGTCGTATTCAGCATTTTTTGAGGAAAACAAAGACGCTCGTTTGCTTCGCATTCTTCAAAATGTGCAGGGAAGCGCCATTGTGTATGTTCGCAATCGTCGGCGAACCAAAGAGATTTCGGATTGGCTCAACCGCAACGGCATTCGTTCCGAATTTTACCACGCGGGCATTCCGACCAAACAACGCGGCGAAAAGCAGGAAGCCTGGATTCGCAACCGCGTGCGGGTCATGGTCTCGACCAACGCCTTCGGTATGGGCATTGACAAACCCGATGTACGCGTCGTGGTTCACACCGACCTGCCCGATAACTTGGAAGCCTATTACCAAGAAGCAGGTCGCGCGGGTCGCGACAAGGGGAAAGCGTATGCCGTGGCTCTGTATTCCCAACGGGATTTGAGCGAACTTCGTCGGAATGTGGAGCAAAAATATCCGCCTATTGAACTGCTTCGCCGCGTGTATCAGGCATTGGCCAATTATTACCAAATCCCCGTGGGGGGCGGCGAATTAGAAAACTTTGATTTTGATTTACAGGACTTTACGGGAATATTCGGCTTGCCGTTGTCTGAAACTCACTATGCCATCAAGCTGCTTGAGGAAGAAGGATTTCTGCAATTGAGTGACGCTTTTAACAGCAGCTCGAAAATCCACATTACAGTAGACAACCGAGCGCTGTACGATCTTCAACTCAAATTTCCGCAGTACGACAGTTTCATTAAACTCCTGCTTCGGATGTACGGCGGCGAAGTCTTTACGCAGTTTGTCCATATTTCCGAAACCGCCATCAGTCAGAAACACTACACCCTCGAAGCTGACGTCATTAAGTTGTTGCAGGGGCTGAACGATATGAATGTATTAGTGTACGACAAGCAGCGCGACAAACCGCAATTGTGCTTTCTGACACCCCGTTTTGATGCCGCGATGATGCCCATCAATGCGTTGGCTATTCAGGAAAAACAGGAAGCTGATTTTCAACGCGTGGAGGCCGTCACCAAGTATGTACAACACAGCACCCGATGCCGCACCCAATTGCTCCAACAGTACTTTGGCGAAATCACCGATGCCGAATGCGGGATTTGCGATAACTGTTTGGCCAAAAAGAAAAAAACGGCTCCCTCTCCCGAAAATACGCAACTTCGTACCGAAATCCTCAAACTTTTGAATCTCAGCCCGCTTACGCCTCAACAATTGGTAGCAGCCTTTGGCCTTAAAAACGAACAAAACGCCATTAACACCATTCGGGAATTATTGGAAGACGAAGTCCTGATTTATGAAGCGGAAGGAACCTTGAGGTTGAGCAAATGAAGCAGTAATACCATTTTCGATGTGCGATTTTCAATGTGCGATTGCAGTCCGCCGAATCCAACTTATATGATTTTGATATTCAGACAGATACAAAACAAAAATACACCAACTTAGCATTGAATGAGTATAATTTCACCAATAAAAAAAGCCCTTTCTCTTAAAAACACCTACGGTATGTACAATAGGTTGCTTTCTCCTGCTGATACAGGTAGTGATGAGCCCTTATGTTCCCATTTACGATGAAATCGTTTTCCATCCCAATCTTTTACTGTACCAAAAATATGGGTTTTCGGAAACGTTCGTACTGAACATCACCAAACAGGCACCGGACCCTCTGTATCAGATGGTTCACTCTTTTTTCAGTCCGCTTACTCATGCACAATTCCCTGCCATGAGGTATGTGAATTTAGGGCTTTTTGGGGCCGCTTTAGTGCTTTTGTATTTGATAGCCCAACACTCCTTTCAACTTCAGGACGCTTTTGTCAATACTTTATCGCTTATCACGGTGCCTTTGGTTTGGACGATTGGCGGTATTGCGCTCACCGAAGCCCCAGCCATGTTTTTCTGTTTATTGTTTTTGCTCGGTTACTTCTATGTACCCAACGTCAATCGTCCCGTTTTAAAATGGACAATCGCCGTAGGATGCGGCCTTTGTCTGGCTCTTGCAATTTTGGGGAGAACCCAGTTTTTAATGATTTTTGCCTGTTTGGGTCTGTTTACTTTACTCAACTTCCGAACTCATTTTTGGCTTAATTCTGCCATCCTACTCATCGCTTTTGCAGGATTTTTTCCCGTCTTTTGGATTTGGAAAGGCTTGTTACCTCCCGCTTTGCATTATAAAGGCGGTTTCAAATTAAGTGGGTTCAACTTTTACTTTGGATTTTTGGCCTTGGCTTATTCAGGTCTTGTGTTTTTTATTTTAGAACCCACTTGGTTTTATTTCAAGCGCAATCATTTGAAGTTCTATACGGCATTGCTGGCGGTTTGCCTGATTATCAATTTACAATGAAACATTTTTCGATTCTTAGCTTTACAATCTCTCTTTTTAAAAATCGGAAATTTTAGGTTTATAGAGCGTTTTTCACTTGTCGTCCCCTGTTTCTTTGTCATCATTGCAGCTCTGTTTCTTTACAGTCTTTACCACCGATTCATGGAACAGCGCGCCAACCACCAACAACTTTTTATCTATGCCTGCTACCTGCTGATTATGGACACGTTTGTTTCGATTACCCACATATTCAGTCCACGCTATGTGGTGCAGGCGTTGCATTTGGCATTTTTGATGGTTGCTCCCTATTTCAAATTCACCCGACTCAAAATCTTTATCGGCATTCTGGGCATCTTATTCGGCGCTTACTCGCTGCACATTTACTACCTGAAGGCCTTTGTTTATGGGTAGTTGGCAAGGAGGGGCATCTCTAATTTTTTCTACTTTTTACCCGTCAGCATGTTGTCGTCCAAGGCCTTAAAAAACTTATCTCGGTAAGTTTCACCCAAAGGAAGAGCTATCCTTTTGTCCAAAAAAATCTGGTTCCCCTCGATAAACTGAACATAATCAAGCGAAATCACAAACGAACGGTGAATCCTCATAAAATGCTGTTCGGAAAGGCGCTCTTCAATATCTTTCATGGTCAGATGCGATACAATGCGTTCCTGTTCGGTGTAAATACTGACGTAATTCCCTAAACTTTCGATGTACCGAATGTCTCCAAATCGCACTTTCTGAATTCGGCTGTCTGTCTTCACAAACATAAATTCGTCTTCCTGTTTTGGAGGTGTTTTGGCTTCCAGTGTCTCTTTCGGGTCCAATGCCTCCTTGGCTTTTTGTACGGCATTGACAAAACGCTCAAAGGGAATGGGTTTGAGCAAATAATCAATCACGTTGAGTTCGTAGCCTTCAAGAGCATATTGACTGTAAGCCGTCGTCAAAATCACCCGGATGCGTCCTTTCATCAGTTTCATAAAGTCGATTCCTGAAAGTTCGGGCATGTGAATGTCCAGAAAAACCAACTCTATTTTTTCGGAGTAAATTTTATCCAAAGCATCCAAGGGGCCCAAACAAGCCCCCACCAAGTTCAGGTAAGGTATTTTGTTGATATAATGCGTCAATACGTCAATAGCCCCCCTTGTTCGTCGTCTACTATTAGGCAGTTTATCATCGTGTACGGTAGTTTTACAACTGTATTTTCAATTCGATTTTATAAAAATGTTCTTCGTCGGTAATGCGGATTGCGTGCTTTTTGGGATACACCAATTCCAATCGTGCTTTGATATTTTGAAGCCCTACTCCCGTCGAAAGTTCGCGCGGTCCAATGCGTTTTTTGTTAGACACTGTAAAATACAAATTCCCTCCTTCTACCCTCAACGTAATGTTGACAGGGTAATTTTCGTCCAAAAGTTCGCCGTATTTAAAGGCATTTTCAACAAAAGTAATCAACAACAGCGGCATAATCCGACGAAACTGCACGTTACCCGTTTTCTCGAAATACACATTCAGGCGATTGGAAAACCGCAATTGATTGAATTCAATGAAGTTTTCGAGGTGTTTGATTTCATTTTCGAGCGGCACTTTGTCTTCTTCGTCGGTTCCTTTCAATCCATACCGCATAATTTCCGAAAGCAGCATGGTGGATTTGGCCAAATCTTCCGACAACGGCAGCGCCCGTGCGTACAAAAAATTAAGGCTGTTGAACAAAAAATGAGGATTAATCTGGGCTTTCAACGACAGGATTTGGGAGGCTAAAAGACGTTTTTGGGTTTCAAGCAGCTTGAGAGCGTAGCCGTAGAAAATACTGCATAACAGGATAAAAAATTCTTTGGAAGCTACTTGCAGCAATACCTGCCCCACCGTAAAACTATACGCCATGTACCCTTTTCCCCCATTTTTAAAAGGATTGAATTTGGCCTTCTCTATACTCGCAATGGCCTTTTTTATTTCGGGCATCACGTCTTCGCCGTAGATAAAAGCTGGAAAATGAAACTCATTGACCAACCACGCAAATACAAAAGCCTTCACATAAATGAGGACAAACCATAAGAAGCAAATCCAAATAAACGACAAAAGAACCCGCCCGCGAATCAATAATTTGAAACTTGTAAAATAGCTCAGGTAAAAGAACCCAATGGATACCAAAATCATCAGTGATTCGGTCACCAAAGCCATGGGTTGTTTCAGGATTTTGTTGTAATCAGACAGATAGTGATACAAAACCCAGGCAAAAACATGCCATGAATACAACCTGATTTTATCAAGGCGCTCATTTTCAGACTTTTCAACAACAATCGGTTCAGCAGCCGTGAGGATTTTGGAATAAAAATACAGCACCATTGTACAAATGGCAATATCCCAAAACGCCTTATTGATGGCGTAACCAATCACAAACCCAATGGATATTCCCGTTTTAAGCCCCTCCGTGGTGTCCTTATTTGCATTTTTAGGAAGGTTGGATAATAAGCCTGAAAAATAGTGAAGCAAATATTTCTCGGGTATCAACACATAAATGGTCAACGAATAGATAGCCGCTAAAGCGAGGAAAGCAATCACCAACCGAACAAAAAAAATGATGTACTCTTTCTGATGAAGCAAACGTAGACTAAAACGATATTGGATGTAATAATAAACCAGCCCAAGCGGAATACCCACCCAGAAAAAACGTGCATTCCAAACCGTGAATTTATTGCCATAATCCCACATGACAAGTACTATCACAAAGCTGTAAATGAAGAACCCCGCCAATAGGAGTTGGGTATCTTTTTGTTTGAGTTTACCGAGCAGGGTTGACCAAAGTCTCATTCAGGAGATTCTTTTTTCTCCAAAACTACGTTCAAAGACTCTTTTCTTCAAACCCATTTTTTCAACCCTTCCATTTGCCAGATGAATAGGTCTAAATGAAGGACGAAGCCCTTTTTAAGGAGTTTTTGGATAAAACAGCTAATTCATCCTTGATTTTGCAGGATTGGTCAAATATATTTTAGCAGGCAGGAAAACTATGTCAATTTTGAGCCATCAAAAACGCACTCGGTTTATTCATTTATAGTAGTGGAGTTGGGCTGAGTTTACGAAATGGATAGAAATATATAAAACTATGGAACTTTAAATTAAAAACCTCAACAAAGCCTACCACGGAAAAGCCGTTTTAAATGCTATTGATATAGCGTTTAACGGCCGTGATGTCATTGGATTATTGGGTCGAAACGGCGCGGGGAAAACCACCCTGCTCAATTGCCTCATTGATTTGGTCGAACCCGACAGCGGGCAATTTCTCCTCAATGGCGAAACGCTTACGGGTGAGCGGCAACCGTTGAAAGATGTATTGGGCATATTGTCAGACGCAGTGCCGCCCGTTCCTGAATTTACGGGTTATGATTACCTCAAATTCGTAAGTTTAATTTACCGAATTGATGATGCTACCTTTAAAAAACGAACCAAGGAGCTCATCTCTTTTTTCTTTGACGAAGAAAAAATACTGAACAAAAGAATCAGTCAGTATTCTACGGGGATGACCAAAAAAATCTGCCTATGCGCTACGATTCTGCATACCCCCGATTTGCTGATTTTAGATGAACCTTTTGCGGGGTTAGACCCTGTAGCCGCACAACAGTTGATTGCATTTCTGGAAGCCTACCGAAATTCAAACCGTATTATTTTGATTGCCTCCCACGATCTGAGTTATCTCCAAAAAATCGCCAATCGAATTCTGGTTCTGGACGATACTCAAATCAAATATGATGGCAGTTTGGATGGTTTTACCTCCCAAGGCACCAAGGTCATTGATGAAGCCTTATTTGAGCTTTTGGCTCCTAAAACCAAAGAAATTTCATTCGACTGGATTTAAACCGTTACTATGTGGAAAATTCTCCTCTTTGCCATTGGTCGGAAATTCAAAGCCAAGTTTACCAACGCAGACTCTACCATCGGCTTTGTGCTCACTATTTTATACGTTCTGTTTTTTCTGTTCAACGGTGTTACGATTGGTTTTTTAATGGACAAGTTGGCAGATTCTGATACTGCCAAACTAAGCGTGGCAGACCTTATCAAAGGCATCAACCTCTTTTTTTGCGGGTTTATGGTATTGCTTTATTTCTTCCCTTCGTACGAGTACCGCGCTAAGATTGTTTCCAAAGCGTACCCTATCGGCTTTAATCAACGTTAGGCCATCAATTTCCTTTATGATCTGCTAAAACCAACTCATTTGGGCATTTTAGGCAATTTTGTGATTATCAATCTCCTATCTACTGCCTATACCAACCTTGATTTTATAACTTCTCTGCTGCTGTTTTTTACCGTTTTCATAACACTTCAAAATTTCAAGGCTTTACTGGAAGACAGTCACCGAAACAAGAAGGTACTCTGGTTGGGATGGTCATCGTTTGCCGTCATTGGCGGAGTATTGTTTACCATTGGTGATTTCAATAGTTATCGCCAACTTAGTTTTGGGTTGACAATTTTTCTCTGGCAATTGATTTTGGCTCTTAACCTTGAAAAACAAAGCGTTGGAGCCTCCAATCAGTCCAATTTTTTAGAAAAATTCACACTGCAATTAGGAGGAAAATCGCCTGTATATTTGGCATTTATAAAAAACAACAAAACCCGCACCTTGTTTTTAATACAAACGGCCATGAAGGTATTTTTTACGTATTTTATACTTCAAGTTGCCCAAAAAGGGACGTTTGGCAGTGGTTTTGACTTTGTTTGGATGCTTTATCTTTGTCCTCTGATTGTGTTTACTTACTATGCCAATAATTTATTCGGGTTTTACCGAGAAATCTGGCTCAATACACACCTTAAAACTCCCAAAAACGTCTATAAAGTTTTCGCTCAATTGATAACAATTCCTATTTTGATTGATTTTATAATTACGGTGGCAGTGGCTGAAATAGCAGGGATAATGAATGATGAACTACTTATTTTCTACGCAATTACCACCGTCGCTCTATTTTTCAACGGTTTGTTTTTCTCCATTTACCGTCCTTTGTTGGTAGAGCAAGCCATCACTTTCTCTCGCATGAGTGGTAATACCAACGGTTGGGCAACGCTGAGTAGTTTTATGATCATAGGCATCACTACTTACGCTGTCAAATACCCCATCGCCTTGGCCTTGTGGCTTTTCCTATTAGCCGGGACAATTTGGGCTATTCACAACCATATACATAAAGATAACCGCCTGATGTACGGACTTTACAGGAAATTATTCTCTTAAAGTGAAAGTTCAAATCACAAAAAAAGCTCCGAATAGAACGGAGCTTTTTTACAGTAAACTGCAAACCATAAACTATTCCAATCGCCCCTTATTCAATTCGTCCTGCCATTTTTTCAGCTCTTCCCATTTGCTGTCGCGGGCAAGAGCAGACTGCTGCGGCCACGTACTCGAGTCATGGATCTGAAACCGTGGACCGGCAGCATGTAATATTTCTTTGATACGTTCGGGTGCCGTTGATGCCAATTGCGCAAAAGTTATAATTCCCTCGTCATTGAGCAATCCTTCAATTTTTGGCCCAATGCCTTCCACTATTTTAAGATCATCGGCAATCACAGGGGTAACAGGAACAGCGGCTATGTTCGCTACCGGCACCGTCACGACATTAGGTGCAGGTGCAGCCGCTACTGCTACTTTACTTTTTTTGCAATCGTTAAGTTCAATACGACGAGCATGAATATCGGCATGAAGCCCTTCCATTTTAAGGGCAAACGTGCGGCGACCCAGCCACCAACCGATATAGGCGGCCACTGCCAGCAACGCAATGGCTTCAAAGCCAGCCATCCAGAAATTTTGACTCAAAGGAGTCACTTGTAATATAATCATGGTGATTGTTCAGTTTGAAAGTAAAACCATTATTCTTTGCGGCCTTTGTTGAGTTCATCCTGCCACGCTTTCAACTCCTCCAACTTACCGTCGCGTGCCAAGGCAGATTGCTCAGGCCAGGTTGTTGGGTCATGCATTTGAAAGCGGGTACCTGCTGCCACCAATATCTCTTTGATTCGTTCAGGAGCCGTAGCTGCCAACTGAGCAAAGGTCAAAATCCCTTCATCATTGAGCAATTTCTCAATTTTAGGCCCAATGCCTTCCACTATTTTCAAATCGTCGGGGATAACCGGCACGACTACCGCTACCCGCTCAGGTGTCGGAACCGAAATCGTTACAGCTTCGGGGATGACAACAGGAGGCGGCGTTGTGGCCACTGCCACTTTTTTGCTTTTTTGACAATCATCTACTTCGAAGTCAAGAGCGGCAAGTTCAGCTTCTAATTTTTCGACTTCACCTTTCCGAGTAAGGTAACCGATAATGTACCCCAGTACAGCCGATACGACCAACATCAAAATATGTTGCCACCACGCATCGCCGAATTCCAATGGATTAAAATGTCCGTACATATAAATTCTGTTTTGAATGAGTGAATTAAAAATAATTACTGCACCACGATACTTACCCTGCGGTTTGCCTTGCGTCCTTCAGGAACATCGTTGCTGGCTTTGGGTTGCGTTTCACCTTTAGCATCGGTCACCAATTGCTCGGTTGCAATACCGTATTTTATAAAAGCTGCCTTGACGCCTGCCGCACGGGTACCTGACAAAGTCATGTTTCTATCATCAGCTCCCACATTATCTGTATGCCCGGTCAATGACATTTTTTTGCCTTTATTGGCAGCTAAATAGTTCTTTGCTTCTTCCAAAAACTTCTGATTGTCAGCCGTTTTTATATACTCTGCACTACCCGTTTTGAAATAAAGATCCAAAGGCTTGAATACATCTTCGTATTTCTCAGCGGCCGCCAGTGCTTCCTCGGTTTTAGGAATCAATAAGCTGTCAAATCCAAATTCTGCTCCATGGGTAGAATCTTCGGGACTAAAAGCCAAATCCACCAACTTACTTGCCGTACCCAGTTGCCCGGCCGGTACGCCTCCCTGAATAAGGTATTGCTTTATGGCATCAGCCCGTGCTAAACCCAAGTCAGCAAACGACGCGGTATTCTTCTCTACCGATGAGTACAGACCGGTAATCGTCACTTTACGATCAAGATTTCCTTTAAGATAGATTGCCAATGAGTCCAGTTCTTTTTTGACGTTAGCGAAGTTTGGATCAGCTACTGACTTTTTGAAGCCAAAATTAGTCGATGAAACCAAATTTAGTTTTTCCCCATCAATAATACTGAGCGGGGGAACAGCATAATCGGGCACAGTGACTGCAGGCGCAGGCCCGTCGCACAATTGTTTGATTTTACAAACGTGCCAGTATGTGGATCCGCCTATCCAGCCAATAAGCAGAATCCAAGCAAGCGTTTTGACACCTGAAGACATAGAGGTAAAGGGAGTTGAATGAGAGAAAAGAAGCTATCTTACTTACGACGGTGAAAATAAGTATAAGTATCACAAAAACAATATTTTCTTCAATTTTATTCATCTTGGGATTTACAATAGAACTTTTTTCAGACAAAGTATTCAAAAATCATTACATATAAAACAAAATTAAATTTTGTTTTATATGTAATTTAATCAATTTTTCGTATAATTATTTTAATTCAAATGACTTATTTTAAGTAAAAATTAGAATTATATTCTGTTTTATCCAAATTCATCAACCGTTCATCCTGCAAAAAAATCCTTTCATCCTTTTTCACTTTCCCATGTCCCCTTATTGCTGCACCTTTGCAACGTCATCAAAGAAACAGATGATAAAACAGCCAACAACAAGTACTAAATCGTTAAATTTAAAAAAGTACCACTATGAAAACTTTCATGATTATCGCTGCCTTAAGTGTTTTATCACTTGGCCAAGTCGCTGAAGCTCAAGATGGAAAGAGCGTTCGCACCCAAACTCAAATTGTAGAACAAATGATGGCTGCGTTGCCAACGCAGGATAACTATACGGAGCCTAAAGTTATTTTCTCAATTGCTGATTTACGCATGATTTCAATGCTTCCTATTAAGGATGAAAACGTAGAAATGCCGAATCTTGCAGAAGAAAAAACAGCCGTAGCCCACACACCCGTTCTTACTCCTGCTACTCCAAAAGTAGAAGTAAAAGCTACAAAAATTGGGGAGAAATAGGTTTGCCAATTGCCGACAAACTACAAATCAACAATTGTAATTAATAAAAAAAGCCGCTCGAGAGCGGCTTTTTTTATTGGTAGATTTTCCGACGTACTAAAAAAGTTGCGAAGCAATCTTATAAATATTATCCGATTTGCCCATCGTATAAAAATGCAATACCGGTGCCCCAAACTCAATCAATTCACGGCACTGCTGAGTACACCACTCAATCCCAGCTTGTTTTGCGTGCGCGTCATTTTCGCAGCTTTCTACGGTTTTCACAAAATCTTCCGGCATGTGCAGGTAAAAAATACGCGGCAAAATATCCAGTTGTTTTTTAGTAGAAAGCGGTTTCAAGCCGGGAATAATGGGAACGGTAATACCTTCTGCCCGACAACGGTTCACAAATTCAAAGTACTTGCTGTTATCAAAAAACATCTGCGTCACGATATAATCGGCACCGTGTTCTATTTTTTTCTTTAAATAGTCGACATCAGTGTCTAAATCCACGGCTTCAAAGTGTTTTTCAGGATAAGCCGCCACTCCAATGCAAAAATCCGTTGGAGAAAGGGGGTCCGCTTCCTCATGCAGGTATTGCCCTTTGTTCATGTTGGCAACCTGTTCTACCAATTGGCAAGCGTAAGAGTGTCCGTTTGTTCTGGGTTTGAAGGTTTTATACGGCTTGGCCGGGTCACCGCGCAATGCGAGCACATTGTCAATTCCTAAATAATGCAAATCCATCAGAAAATCTTCGGTTTCCTCTCGGGTAAATCCTCCGCAGAGCACGTGCGGTACGGCGTCTACGCCAAATTTGTGCATGATAGACGAACAAATTCCAATCGTTCCCGGGCGTTTTCGGGTCACAATCTGCTTTATGGAGCCATCCAGTTGGGGCCTTTCTATGTATTCTTCGCGGTGATAGGTTACGTCAATAAACGGTGGTTTAAAGTCCATCAAAGGCTCGATATTGCTCAACAACTCCTTGATATTGTTTCCTTTCAACGGCGGGATTACTTCAATTGAAAACAAGGTTTTCCCATTGGCCTGTAGAATATAATCGGTAATTTTGGTCATGCTGTCAGTAGTTTGAGCGACAAAGATACATAAGCCAATGATTTTGTGGCCTTATAAGTTGTATTTCACCGCAGGAAAGACTACTTTTACGGGAAATTTTTTTGATAAACTCGCTTTTCTGAATGACGGTCGATAAACCGTCCGCTGAGATAAGCTCCAATTCCGATTAAAACAATGACTAATGAGTTAATCAAGCTGGTAGATTCTGAATTTTCCGGCAGACGCGACGCTATCCCTGCTTTCGCAGCAGGTGACACTATCAACGTTCACCTTAAAATCATCGAGGGTGCTAAAGAACGGATTCAGGTATTTACCGGAACTGTGATTCAGCGCCGCAATGTAGGCAGCAACGGTGAAACTTTTACAGTTCGTAAAATTTCAAATGGTGTTGGTGTAGAGCGTATTATTCCGATTTTATCAACAAGTATTGACAAAATCGAAGTAGTTCGTCGTGGTAAAGTACGTCGTGCGCGTTTGTTCTATCTTCGTGGCAAACAAGGTAAAGCCGCTCGTGTTAAAGAGAAGAAAAAATAATCTCTTTTCTCGACCGGTTATAAAAAAGCTGTCTTCAGAGGCGGCTTTTTTTATACTTAAGAATGTAAGTCTGAGCTTTCTAAAAAATGAGTTCTTTATACCTGAGCAAATGTGTGAATGATGGGCCGCCCATGCGGCAAATAACGGAAACGTCAACCGCTTCTGTGCAGTGAAATTTGATAGCTAATTCACTCATTCACAATTCACTAATTCACAATTACCCCGCAATGTCAACTCTTCCGATTTCCATCAAATTTTCAAAATATCAAGGTACCGGCAATGATTTTATCATGATCGATGACCGTGCCGAACAATTTCCGGTCAGTCAGCCTTTGATTGAGTTTTTGTGTCATCGCCGCTTTGGTATTGGCGCCGACGGCCTTATTCTTTTACGAAATGCCGAAGGCTATGATTTTCGGATGGTGTATTTCAACGCTGATGGTCGCGAAGGAAGCATGTGTGGCAACGGTGGCCGCTGTACCGTGCGATTTGCACAGGACTTAGGGCTTTTTGAGGAAAATACCACCTTTATTGCCGTAGACGGTGAACACAAAGCTGTCGCTTGTGAAGAAGAAATTTTTCTCAATATGAGCAATGTATCAGGCAGCCAACAGGATGGGAATGATGATTTCCTCAATACCGGCTCACCGCATTATGTGACTTTTTCAGAAAATATCGAAGAAGTAGATGTAGTGGCAGAAGGAAAAAGAATCCGTTATGGAGATGTGTATGGGCCAAAAGGAGGAACTAACGTTAACTTTGTTCAGGTACTGGGTGAACAATCGCTTTATGTACGCACTTATGAGCGCGGTGTAGAAGATGAAACGTATTCCTGCGGTACGGGCGTAACTGCCTGTGCATTGATGGCTTACCAACGTTTAGGAATGGCTGAGCCCATCAGCGTCAAGACCAAAGGAGGCAATCTTCGGGTATCATTTGTCCCACACACCGACGGTACTTTCGACAACATTTATTTGATTGGACCTGCCGTAAAAGTTTTTGAAGGGATTTTCAGCGTGGAAGATTAATTCACTCTTCAGTCTTCCACCTCCAGAATTCCTCCATTAAGGTGGTAAATTTGCTTTTGCAGAAATGATTCGGCACGGCAGTAATCTTTGGCTGCTACCCGCGAACGCGTGCCGTTGGTGCAAACCACAATAATTTGTTGAAAAGGCAATAATTCGTCACGACGTTCCCGAATATCAGCCAAAGGAATGTTGATACCACCTACATTAAACTCCTCAAACTCCCAAGGTTCACGTACGTCCACCACAATGGAATCGGGATGGATTACCATCTCTTCCAATTCAGTTAACGAAATATCGGTGTATGTGTTCAGTTGATTTGCCACTTATCCTTTTTTCCTTGATTTACAAAGAGATACAGGTTACTTTCGTCTTTCACTTCAATGATTCAATAAATGAAAATTATCGTTTTGGCACTTATTTTAGCCTTGACTTCCTGTGGTCAAAATTCATCTCCCGAAGGGCGGTTATCTATTAAAATGGATGCGATGCATCAAGAAATTGACAGCTTGAAGAAACAAAATACAATGATTCTGGATAGCCTCAACAAAATGAATCAAAGTCTTCAAAAGCTAAAGCAGTCCGGTAAGTAATTTTTTACTGCTGTTTCATCCAATTGACGGTCATCTCAACGATTTCCGGATTAAAATTTTGATGGGCGTGTTCAATGTATTTTCCTGACTTGCGGAGTTGTTTGGATTCTTCAAAAGACTGAACTTTAATCAGAGATTCATCCGTTCCCTTCAAAAACTTATACGTCCCCTTACCGGGCCGTACTTCATTGATGAGTTGAGCAATCATTTGCGAGGATTCCGAACTAATGGCCTGCCCGTCAAACTCCCCATAAATGGCCAAGGTTGGCACCGCAGCCTGCGCCCAGGTCTGGACTAAATTCAGGCGATTTAAATCCGAAAAAAAAGTCGAAGAGCGGCCAAAAAATGTACCTTTATAATAAGCCAAAGGGTTTTCTTTGGAAGTAAGAATTGCCTCAAAATCAGGGTCTGTGAACAAATCGCTCGCGTTTCGCCCCTGCACCAGCCATTCGTAAAGCAACGGAGTAATCATTCGAGTATTGACCTCCACCGATTGAAGGGGTTCTTTGTATAAGACAGGACGTTTCCGAAACACATCCAGCATGTGCTCAAACCAAGGCTTTACTACCGCACCATACACCATGATGCCCCGTGGTTTGAACTTCGCTTTTGCCGCCAACAAAGGGGCTGCAATCCCCCCCAGAGAATGTCCAAAAAGAAAAATTTGTGTACTGTCGATATATGGCAGTTTTTTGAGAGACGCAAGCGCATTTTGAAAAGCCATAAGCTCTTCCGGATAATTGAGACGAGCGCAATCTTTGGTCCCTTCACTTTCCCCTACTCCCGGTTTTTCAACTCGTACAACGGCGTAGCCTGCTTTTACCCAGCCATCTACCATTTTTTTGATGGGCGACAACGAATCCTTGGAAAAGTCGATGGAGCCACACGTATAATCCTGCAAATAGAACACCGTTGGAAAACGCGTGGCTCCGTAAGGCTTATGCACAATGGTTCGTAAAAAACCCCGACCATACCCCACTTCTCCATAAACCACTTCTCCCAACGACGATTCTCTCCGCCCCGCCAGTACCTGCCCAACAACGCGAGTCTTATGTCGCCCACGAATGAATGTGATTGAAATGGGTTCTTCTTCGTTCAGTTCTCGTTCTAGTTTCTTAAAATCCAATAAGTCAAGCGAATCCATTTCGTTGATAGCTACTATAATATCATCGGCTTGAATTCCCAGTACGGAAGCAGTAAAGTTGGGCACTACGTTTTTTACCAAAATCCCCTGCGTATTCGGAAATTTTAAGGTTTGCAACAAGGAATCAGAAGCTTCTACACACTCAATTCCTAAAGTACCTTTGTGCCGCAGATGCTGGGCAGAAGTGTAAAAAGCTGCTAAAAGTGTAAAAATGAGCCCAAAGCTGAATTTAAAATACATCTGAATCGTGAATTCTAATGGTGAATTACGGGGCCGCCCGTGCGGTGAGTTGTGAATTAGTGAATAATTAATTGTTTATAAACACATTACAAAACATACTTTCTTATCCATCCACTTTTTCTTACAAAGGTCGTGCCTGAAAAGTGATTTCGGAGAGTAAACCTACGGCATTGAATCGTAAAATTACTTTTTGAGCTCCTGATTTTTGGGTAATATCGTTACAATGCACACCTTTTTCCAAAAAATAGACGTAAAATTTTTGATTCCTAGCCCCCAACTGATGGATATCCGGCTTTCCAAATAGTTCTCCAATTTCGTCAATGGGCTTTCCAAGAATTTCGCTTTCGATTTTTCTAAAATCTCCCATCAATGTTTTTCTGATCTCCTTACAACCACCACGGTCGCCGCGCCATTTAACCAAATCCAAGTTACCTATTCGGTCGGGGGCAGAAGTACAGGAGAAAGTGTAAAGTGTAAAGTGCAAAGTGCAAAGTGTCACACAGAAAACGGAAAACGGAAAACGGGAAAAAGGTCGAATCGCCACACGACAAAGTGAAAAGTAAAAATGTCTAAAGTATATTTTCATAGGGAGAAAGAACACAAAACCTGTAAACTAAAAACTGTAAACTAATTACTATTGCTCTTGATAAAGTGCCTGCAACAACGTTTGCCCAACGGCTTTGAGGGTATTGGGGTCTATATTTCGCATGTCATCTTCGTGCGTGTGCCAATCATCAAAAAAAATTTTTTGGGGATTATTCATTTGAAGATGAATAATGTCAACCATCGGTATTTTAGCCGTTTCGTTGACGGGTAAATGATCGTCGGTAATGGCGGCACCATCCTGTTGAATAAAATAAGAACTGTAGCCTAATTGACTCGCCAAATTCCAAAGGTTCCGCGTCACTTCACCCGCGTATTGGTTTGAAAAAGACTCTTTAAGGAATGTGGCTCCTTTTGCTCCTACCATATCCAAAAGTACGCCGTAGTACGCTGAATAATTGGGAATGTGTTTATTGGCAGCCCAATACTGAGAGCCCAAACAAAAACCCGTAAATTTATCTTTGGCCACGGCAGAATTACCCCCATCTTCTACATCAAAAAACATCAAATCAATACCTACTGTGGGTTTTTGAGCCGCCTGTTGTATGATTCGGGCCAATTCGAGCAATACTCCTACTCCACTCGCTCCGTCGTTGGCACCGTCTATGGCACCCGTTTTATTGGTAGGATCTTCGTCGGCTACCGGGCGACTGTCCCAGTGAGAAGCCAACAAAATTCGCTTAGTAGCCTGAGGATTAATGCTTCCAATGATATTTCGGGCGTTGAGTTTACTTCCGTCGTAGTGCGTAGCGACAAATTTTTGTTCGGTGACACTGCAGCCGAGTCGTTTCAATTCGGCCACTAAATAATCTCCGCAACGCGTATGAGCCGCCGAATTAGGAACACGAGGGCCAAATTTGACCTGCTTTTCAGTATAAACATACGCAGAATCTCCGCTGAATACAGGTGCTTTGACCAACGTATTCGTGGTTTCGCTTTCAGTAGTTTGTTCCGAAGAAGTGTTGGTTTTGCAATTCCAAAACGTTGAAAATAGAATGACAACAAAGAACCACTTGGTATTTTTGAACATAGAATCGTAAAATAGGAGTTTAAACTTTGCAAAAGTAACCATTTACTGCTTCACTATTTTAACGACTTTCTGTACTATTTCATTTTGAATTACTTGCAGCAAATAGGTTCCGGCGGAAATTCGAGAAGAAGTAAAGTTCAAATAAGCCACTTTATCTATAATCAATATTTGTTTTGCCAATAGAGGCAAAGCCTGTCCCGACAAGGATACAACTTTGAATGTCAGCGCATTAACATCTATCGTATCGGGCAATTTTATATTACATACATCTCCGAAAGGATTGGGATATACTTCCCAATCAGACAGGGGTTGCGTTGTTTGAACTTTAAAATGAATAGTGGAGGTACTTACCTGCACGGAGTCATTAAAAGCGGTAGCTTCCAGTGTATAGCTCCCAGCGATAGGTACAAAACCCGTTTCTTCATCAAATAACGAAAACGGAAATCGCTCGGCAGTGACGGTTTTTTGATAGGGACCGCTCAATTTGAACGTAACTTTCTTAGCCGGAGCCTCGCAGTTTGCATATATCGTAATGCGATCAGGAATGGTAGACTCCAATAGTACATCTCTTTCCCGAAGCGGACCAATGAGTCGTCGGGTGCCTGCTTTTCCTGCCTGTATCAACTCAAAAGTAATGGCAGCATAACGTACTTCTATCTTAAATGTAGTGGAAGTGAAAGTTTCGTCATCATCCACTGCACGCAGTGTGATAGTATAACTGCCTGCTTGTGTAGCCAATCCCGAAATTTCATTGTTTTTAAAGGTAAGCCACGCCGGCAAATTCGGGGTCTCGATTCGATCTACATAGCCATTGGTATCGTAAAAAAGCGAATCGGGTATTTTATAAGAAAATTTCTGGGTTACAAACAGTTGTACATCCGAAATTTGATAGCGTAATGTAGGAGGCGTGTTTAGATTCCCGCGTACATCTACCGTAATCACAAAAGGCGTTTCGACCGAGTCCCCACCGTTATCGAAAGCTCGAATACCCAGTCGATATATTCCTACCTCTGTGGGTGTACCGCGCAATTCTGTACCATCGAACGTAAGCCACGAAGGCAATCTAACGGCTTTTAGTTTGGTAATTTGCCCGTCAGGGTCGCTGAAAAACGTTTGCGGAATTTTGAATTTGAAGGCTTTGTTTTGCGCAATGACTTTTTCGGGCAACAGCTGTTTAACTATCGGCGGACGGTTAATAACTTTTACTTTAAAGGCTGTTTCCACAAAAGCACTATCATCGTCATACCCCCGTAAAGTGACGGTAAATGTGCCTTGTTCCTGCGGATAAGCAGAAAACTCTTTGGAATTTACGGTCATCCACGGGCGTACCCCAATCGCCTGCACACGCGCAATGACTCCATCCGGATCATCAAAAATATCGCCCTGAAATTGATAATAAATGGATTGCTCTAAATAAGCCTCAAAATCAGGTATTGTGCGTTTGACAATCGGTTTTGCGTTTACGTTCGTTACTTTAAAATTAAAGTTTGTCAGTACCGTAGCCCCCTCATCGTCGGTAGCACGAAGGGTAATTTTATTGTCGCCCAACTGGTCAGGTATAGTCCCCGAAAAAACACCGTTACTAAAACTAAGCCACTGAGGTTTTTCGGTTACTTCAATGTTCACAATGTCTCCGTCAGGGTCGGTAAAGACGTCTTTTGGAAGGGTATAACTGTATGATTTTCGCGGTTTTCCAGCTCTGTCCGTGATTGGATTACTGACCACCGGATAGACATTGACCAATAGAGGTTTCCAATAATCTTCACTTAAAATATCCTCGTTCAGCTGCACATTTACGTAAGCCGGGTTGAATTTAGGAGCTTTGATTTCCCATTCTTTTTCCACGCGGGCAGCTGTCGAATCGAGCACATCAGAAACTTTATAATTCATGGTAATCTGGGGTACTATTTCCCTAAGCGGGCTATTCCGCCACCGCGATGCTACCGGCTCAAACACATTCCGCAAGTTGGGGTCAGGGATGCTTGCTACCATAGTAACCACTTTGCAACCACCTTCAAAACAATCATTAAAGTGCCGAATCAGTACATCCGTTGAATAACCGGTGAAAAAAAATGTTTCGTTCATTATCCATTTCCCTGCGCTATTACTGCGCAGTACATCGGCAATAAAACGATGACTCCAAAAAGGGTCGTTATGTACTTTTATTCCATCCGCATTTTTGTCAAGGCTTTTAAATGCAATGGTTCCCCGAACGGCCGATTGAGCATCTGTCACAGCCCCAAATTCATTCACAATTTTGTAGGATGAATTAACCTGTTTGATGATACTGATACTTTGGTCGATATAGTTTTTAAGCTGAAGGTGGGTAAACAAATACCAATCCTTGCCAGCTCGGGTTTGATAGGCAGGCAAGGGCTTGTAAGCCGTACCCGGAGGTCTTACATCATTTAACGTACTGAACTTAGTACCCCACAGATAATTGAGTTTATTAACGCGTTTGTACTGTTGACCTATCCAAATTTTAAAAGCATCGGTAGCCGGTGCGGAATAATCAAAGCCAGTTGCGTATACTTTTTTATAGTCACCATCCAATTCCGTTTCATAATGGTAACCTAACTCCTGAGTGGGAGTATTAACGAAGGTCACGTACAGGATTTTTCCCTGACTTTGATACGAATTGTACCGTTGACACACTTCTTTGATAAAACTTTGGGATTTAGTCACCGTTGGCGCATGAGCAAAACTAAAACAAGTGCGTCCGTAGGCACCCGAAAGCGGCCTTCCCAAATCATCGTTCATGGTTTCTTTGGAAGTCCAAAATCCCGCAAGTCGATCACTTTTCCTCCCTACCATGATTCGCAGGCCAACTTTTGCTCCCAAACGCGTTATAAGTTCAATTTGTCGGTCCGGTTGTCGCCAATCGGCCACAGAAGTGGATTCTTTATAAACCTCGTCCCAATAGACGGTAAGCACCACTAAGTTGCACCCGTAGTTGACCGATTGCTCTATAATATCTTGGGCATAATCAGGTTCAGAACTCAAATTTAGCATTTGTAGGCCCACATATCGTTGTCCGTCGTCGATTTGGGCACGAACAAAATCAGAGGTAAGAAGTAAGAAGTAAATACATACCAAAGCCTTTTGGATGAGATTTCCAAAAATTCCTTTTCGGCAGCACCCTAAATCACAAATCGTATCGCCACTGCGCACCGTTCCTATTTCGTAATTTATCATTATTGTTTCACCACCTTAAAAACACGCCACGTACCGTCTTCCTTTTGCAGTTTTAAAAAATAAATACCTGGATTAAGATTGAGAAGTCTCAGATTCAATGAAAGAAGCAAATCTGTTTTGAAAATTACCCGTTCACTGAGAGGGATTGTTTGCCCGGTGAGTGTTACCAATTGAATTTGAGGATAGACAGTAGCGGCAGGAAGTTTAACATTTAAAAAATCTCCCACGGGATTGGGATAAACCGCCCAATCGTCTATCGGAACAGGTTTCTTTGTAGTCGGGTCGGTAGGTATGATTTCAAATTTGTACGTAGTGGAAGCAATCAGTTCTTTCCTGAAATAAGCAGTACCCTTCAGAAAATACGTACCCGCCACTGTAGGAAACCCGCCATCGCCGTCAAAGAGTGAAAAAGGCGAACGGCTGGTTTGAGTTGTCTGAAAATTCGGCCCTGAAAGTTCTAAATCGAAGGCATCAAAAACCGCATCACAGGAAGCATATACATTCAGTAATGACGGAAGCTCTGCTCCCAACAAAACGTCATTTTTTTGTAATCGTTTGAGCAAAAAACGCTGCCCCGGCTTACCAGCCTGTATCAAATCAAACAGCACCGTAGGGTAATTGATGGTAATTTTAAAAACTGTCTGAACGACTGCCTCTTCATCATCGTACGCCTTGACCGTAATCAGGTATTCTCCAACGGCATCGGCCAATCCTCTGATTTCGCCACGGCGATATTGCGCCCACGAAGGCAATCCGGTTACTTCAATACGACTGATAAATCCGTCGGCGTCAAAAAAAGTACTGTCCGAAATGGGCAGAATAAGCGGTTGTTTATACAACCCAACGGCATTTGGGATTTGCTTTCGAACGGTGGGAGACCGATTAGACTTCCCTACATTGTCCACAATAATGGTAAACGACGTTTCTACCGAAGCAGCATCGTCATCCGTGGCGCGAAGCGTCATATTGAAAATACCCGTGCGAGGAGGTATTCCCGAAAAAGTAGTATTCGTAAATTTCAACCAATCGGGAAGCCCCCGTATTTCAACCGTATTGATGGCACCGTCTGAATCAATAAATACTTCGGGACTGAGGTGGTAGGAAAAATTACTGTTGACTCGGATGGTTTTGGTGGGAAGTGCATTTTTAACAAACGGTGCGCGATTAATAGACCCTTGCAAAGAATCGGCCAACAAATCTTCTACCATCTTTATGTCGACCGGTTGACGGTTGGATTCAGGCCCAGCACGATTGGCCCATTCGCCATAGACACCACCGCTGAAATACCCAAATTCCAACACCCGTGACAGACTGTAATTCATGGAAGCTTTTGTATTCACCTCCGTATAAGGTGTTTTCAGCCACTTCGTAACTGAGTTTTGAAGAATAGGGCGCATTACCTCCAATACCGCAGGTGTCCCAATCACGATGCTTATCCAACGGGCACCGTGTACAAAATTCTCATCAATTTGCTGAATAATATCTTCTGTTTTGTACTTAGGATCTGGAAATACCTCATTCAGCACCCATTGCCCCGGAAATACGTTGCTTCGTAAAATATCAATTGAAAAACGATTGTCATACAAGACATCATCGTTGATTTTCACTCCGTCCGTCGTACGGTTAAGGTCACGAAAGGCGAGGCTTCCCGAAATATTACTGAGTTGGTCAAAGACAGAACCAAAATCAGTGATAACCCGATAGGTGCTGTTTACCTCTTTGATGGTTTGGGTAGTTTGCTCAATAAATTGCCTGAGCATCGCGTGTCTGAAGACGTACCAATCCTTTCCTGATTCTCCCCAGAATACCTGCTCTCGATTGACGAGCGAAGTAGGTGGCATGACCGCGTCAAAACTTGTATATTCCGTTCCCCAAAATACGTTGAGACGGGCAATTTTTTTGTATTTCCGACTCAACCAAATCCGAAACTCCTGCTGCATCACGGGAGCGTAATCATAGACAGTTCCATAAACGGAACCCGCGGGAGCATTTTCAAAAAAGTAGCCTATTTCCTGCGTAGGTGTCGTACAAACCGATACCCACGAAATGACTCCCTGTTGTTGAAGGTTATTATAGCGTTGGCAAACTTCTTTCACAAAAGCCCTCACTTTTTCAACGGATGGCCGATGTGCATAGCTAAAAAATGTACTGCTGTACCCAGCTGCCAAGGCACGTCCCTGTTGGTCGCGTTGGCGGTCTTCCGCATTCCAAAAGCCTTGGGTACGCCCTTCGTTGCGGGCTACATAGATACGTAAAGCTATTTTTGCGCCTAATTTTTGGGCAAGGGCTATTTGGTTGTCGTATTTACGCCAATCGGGTGTAGAAGTAGCGTTTGTATAGACTTGGTCCCAATGAATGGTAAGATGAACGGCATTGCAGCCTGCTTTAACTCCGCCCTCAAGCAAGTCTAAGTCGGCATCTAAACTGCGATCCAGATTTAAAAGCAAAATGGCCAAGTACCGTTGTTGGTCATTGGCCATTGCAATTGGAGAAAATAAAGTAGAAGCAATCCACAAGCTCCACAAACACCACCGCTGCTTCATCGTTTTCCGTTTAAAAGGCTGATTACAGCGCTTTTTTACCCGTCATCTTGAAAGTGTAAACGTAAGCGCGCCCCAATGAATCTTTTTCATTGGAAACCTCTTCAAAAGTAATGGCGTTTTTTCCAATTGTACCAATTTTCACACCCGTATCCAGCATATCAAACTCGCCAGGAGACGCATCAATTTTCTTTAATTCAATGCTGTTAAAAGCATCCGTAGTTTTCTGAGGAGCTTTGCCGGCAGCTGTATATTTTACAGTTTGTACAAAGGAGATAGTTACAATATTAGAGGCTGATTTTGCCACATCCAAAACGGCACTTAATTCATACCCCGTTCCTTTGATAGGCAAGGCTGTCGTGTAGGATTGTTCTGTAGTAGCCGTTGCGTATTTATAAGATTCTACAATTTTGTCCACTGTATAACTACCAATTACCTGTTCAGCAGGTTCAGGTTCCGGTTCAGCTTTAGAACATCCACCCAAAAGGGCTACCGCAAGAAATAAAGAGGCATAAATGTACTTTTTCATGGTGATTTCTAAGTTAAAAGTGGCGTTTTTAGCTTCTATTGAAACTTTTGTTAGTTTATCCCGTAAAAAGGGGGAGTTATAAATTCTATTTTAAATGTACTGGTAAAACTTTAGCAAAGTATCAAAACTTTGTAATATTTGCAAATGCTACCACTTTTCTTTACGATTTGTCAGCTCAGGTAAACTCTCAGTGATTAGAAAAATCAGGACTGCCAATAATCATACTGTGCATAACGTGCGGCTTCGTTGGCCACCTCTTTGCCCAACAATTTACTAACCACGTAGTACGACATGTCAATTCCTGCCGAAACACCGGCCGATAAAATCACTTTTCCATTGTCTACATAGCGAACATTTTCCACTACCTCAATGGCAGGAGAAATAGCCCTTAACGAATCCAGTGCTTTAAAATGGGTAGTTGCCTGTAAACCCTCTAAGAGCCCGGCTTGTCCCAAAATGAGTGCACCTGTACAGACCGAAAGCACCAACTCAGCCTGTAAACTTTGCTTCTGCACCCATTCCAACACCACCGGATTATGCATCTCTCGTCGGCTGCCAAAAGGGGTACCGTCGGCCGTAATACCCCCACCACCCGGTATCAGAAAAATATCAGGCACGGGGCAATTGTCCAACAAAAAATCAGGAAGTACGGTCAATCCATTTCGGGCTACCACGGGCGATTTTTCGGCTACGGTATACACATTAAACGGTTTTTCGGGGAAAGTGCGAAGTCCTGTCACACTAAAAACTTCGTAAGGACCCGCGAAGTCGAGTACCTCAACTTCATCAAATAGAAAAATGGCTATGTTGCGAGACATGGGGAAAAGGGTCAAAGTGTAAAGTGTAGGGGTTAAAGTGTAAAGGTAAAAACCGTAAACTGATTGGGTGCTCCGTGTGAATTGTTTACTGTTTACTGTTTACTGTTCTTTTCCTGCCTATTGTTATTAAAACTACGCCTACTAAAACAACGAAAGAGGCAAGTAAAGAGCGGCTGCTAAGTTTTTCGTTGACAAAAATCCAACCCAAAATGACGGCTATCACGGGGTTTATGTACGCATAAGTAGCCGTGAGGGTAGGCGGCGCATGATGCAGCAACCACACGTAGGCCGAATAACCCACAAAAGACCCCATAATGATTAAATAAGCAAGAGCTGCCAGCGTTTTGTCGTCTATTCTTGACAAAGCTTCCACTCCGGTTGGTTCCAGTAACAAACTCAAGATGAGCGAAAACACACCGCCTCCCAACATCTGAATAGCCGTGGTTTGCATTCGGGGCGGCATTTCCAAATAAGGGGATTGCAACGAGCCCCAAGCCCAGGTAATAGAGCCGATAAAGACCAGAAACGCGGGGAACAAAGGTATTTCCCGGTTACTTAATTGGCCCGAAGGATTCAGCAATATGTACATTCCAACCAACCCTAACGCAAGTCCCACGACTGTAATCCAGGAAGGTTTTTGTTTGGCAAAAAAGTAGTAATCCAAGCCAACCATCCAACCCGGAAGTGTCGCTACCAGCAACGCCACCAAGCCCGACGGCATAAAACCAATCGCATACGCTACGGCACAATTGCCTACACCACTCAACAACAATCCTATCCAAGCCGCTGAAAGCCATTGCTTTAACGGGGGGATTTTATAGCCTCGAATTAAGGTAAACAGAAAAAAGACAACACCCCCCACTAAAAATCGAATGGCATTGGTCATCAAAGGGGGCAGGACTTCAATCGCATAACGAACCCCTAAAAAAGTAGAACCCCAAATGACGTATACTAAAAATAGATTGACCCAAAGTTTAACAGACGAAGGTTGTTGCATGCCGCGAAGGGACTTATGAAAATAGTTAATCAGCTATTCAATTCTACGTTACCGATTGCAAAACAGTTCCATAACACCGTAGGATTAAACACTGTCAACTCTAAAAATCACCCACACTGTTTTATCCCAATCACCGCCAACATTCGCCCCGTTTGGCCTTTTTCGAGGCGATAGGAGAAATAGTCTTCGTTATGGGTAACCGTTGAATAAGGTGAAATTTCGATTTGAGAGGCAGGAATTCCAAAAGCTGCTAATTGAGCAGCGTTAGCCCGTTTTAAGTCTATCAGATACTTCCCAAGGGCGGAATCAAAGCGCTTAAATTCACCGTCAAATTGTTCGGCTACCTCCTCTCCTACTTCAAACGAACACTCGTCTATGCATGTACCCACGTAAGCATAACAATCAGCAGGCTTTGTGCTATACGTTAATTGCATGGTTTGCAGGGTTTTCAATACAATTTGGGCTACCGTCCCGCGCCAACCGGCGTGTACGGCTCCTACCGCATTGTTCAGAGCATCATAAATCAAAATGGGTGTACAATCGGCTACCGTTACTCCTACGAAAACGTTGGGTTGATTGGTTATAAGCGCATCATACCCCTCGGCACGTCCTGCCTCCGTAACTACCTGAATTTTATCCCCGTGCACTTGATACGACGACGCAAATTGGGTCTCTGAAATGCCTAATTTTTCAAAAAAGATACGACGATTTTCAGTCACATTTTTACTGTCATCATTGGTGTTGATTCCTAAATTCAGGGAAGAAAAGGGAATTTCGCTCACCCCTCCATGACGCGTACTTTCACCTGCGATAAGGTTAGAGAACTGAGTAAAAATAGGCGGAATATAAAAACTTAATTTATTGATTTCCTGCATTTTGCTGAATCTCGTTGATTTTCGATTCGATAAATTCTTTGTGCTTTCTCAGCTCTTTCCTGACTATTAATTTTATCTCCGAATCTGTAAGTTGTTCGCTATATGGCTTTTCCAACTCATCATTAACACAATATGATTTGCTTTTAAAATCTATTTGTATGTTAGAATTGTAATTAAAGTTTCCATTTGCAAACTGGATTGGATTTGAAGTACTAAATTGTGAATGTAACGCAATAGAGTCTGTAAACTCTGTAATTTTTTCTTCAAGGATCTGTTCAAATGTATTATCAGGCGGAGGATAATAGAAAATTGCAGAATTTCTATTTACGTAAATATTATTAAGGAAATAAGGATAAAACCGCAAAAATGATTTTGAACCATCTATTATTTCATCAAACAATCTTTTCAAAGAACCATTACAAAGATTGAGAATAGCCTCCTTACTTTTAACTCCTTCATTGGTTTGATTAACAGCATTTTTCAGTCTTTGCTCCAACAACGCCAGTTCTTTATCTAAATCATCAGGGTCTTCGATGCTTTCTCCTTTTGCTCCTCGAATCATAATATCAAGCGAACGAATCTCATTTTGAGCAATATACTCAACGAAGGGCTCAAATAAACCGGCATCCGCTTGTTGTAAAGCCGAATAATAAGCTGCTTTATCTTCTGTCTTTATAATAACGGGAGGAAATCCGTATTGAATCAGAATCAAATTCATTAAAATACGGGCAAGTCGGCCGTTGCCGTCATCAAAAGGATGTATCCGAATGAATCTGTAATGAAATTCAGCTGCTAATAGGACAGGACTCAAATCTGATTCGTTTTGCTTAGTCCTAAACCATTCAATCAAATCATGCATCTTTGCCGGCGTTTCCTCCGGAGTGGCAAAACGGAAAATCTCCCCGGTTTTAGTTAACACATGGTTAGGAGTGCTTTTATATTGACCAACTTGAATTTGCTTTTTTGTGGGTTGCCCGTCGGGTGTAATAGCACTGACTTCATACGATTCTTTCAACAAAAGGGTATGAAGTTGGCGAATAAAAGCCTCATTCATTGGAAAATCCTGATGAACTAACTCTTCTATCCATATAACGGCTTCATTGTGACCCGTTATTTCAATATGATCTTTCAAAGGTTTGCCCTGAGCAGTAATACCAAATAAAATCAGCGCTTTGGTTTCTCCATAAGAAAGACTATTCCCTTCGATTTTATTAGAATGATAATTCCAATCCAGTCGAAATTTCTGCATGACAATTGCCTCCTGTTCTTTATTGAGTGGACGCAGTTCATCCAATTTCAATTCAGCAACTTGTCTTAATGCTTCCATAACCAATTATTAGGCAAACTCTTACTGCATTGCTTTTACTCAAACTCCCCAACTCCCTGGATCTTCACGCCATTGGGCGAGTGTAGTCAATTGATCTTCGCTGATATAGTCCAGTTTAAGGGCTTCAATAATCATGCATTGGTAATCGCTCAAACACACTAATTCTACGTTTTTTTGCTTGAAATTTTCATCGGCCAAATGAAAACCGTAGGTGAAAATAGCGACCATTCCCAGCACATTCGCTCCCATGTCACGAAGTACATCCACGACTTTGAGCGAGCTACCGCCCGTCGAAATCAAGTCTTCAATGACCACGACTTTTTGTCCTGGCAAAATACGTCCTTCAATTTGATTTCCCATCCCATGTTTTTTGGGTTCCGGACGCACGTAAGCATAAGGTAAATCCAATAGGTCTGCTACCAAAGCGCCTTGGGCAATGCCTGCCGTAGCTACCCCCGCGATAATCTCCGCTGCCGGAAATTTATCCCTGATGGCGTCAGCAAGCGCTTTTTTGATATACGTACGAACTTCAGGATACGAAAGCGAGAGGCGATTGTCGCAATAAATGGGCGATTTCCAGCCAGAACTCCACTGAAAGGGTTGCTCGGGGCGAAGACGAATGGCTTCGATATTGAGGAGGTGCGCCGCTACTTGGCGCGATACTTCCGAATGATTTTGCATGAAAAATGAAAGCATTGATTTGTGCTACAAAACTACACAGAAAAAAAGAATGGCACGCTTAGCGCACCATTCTTTTCCGATTTGTACAATCAATACGCCTCCAAATCAGTGTCCTACCATCACGGCAACGTCTGCGTGATTGACCACATCTTCGGCTACGCTGCCATAAATAAAGTGTTCAAAACCTTTCCATGCGTGCGTGTACATGACAATAATATCTGCCTCGACGTCCCTTGCATAATCTACAATTCCTTTTTCAACCGTGCTGCTTTCATGGATGATAAATTGATAATTGCTAAAACCCAGCTCAAGGGCCAATTTTCCCATTTTTGCCCATAACACATTACTGTCAAATTTCTTCATACCGTTATCCACATACACAAAATGCGGATCTATCTGCGCCTTATCAAGCAGTTCTAAAGCGGACTTCACAAATTGCGTATTCTGAAAATCTATGGCAAACACAACACGACGAAATGCATTAACTGGCGTTTTCACAACCAATACGGGACAGGAAACCTCCCGTACTACGTGCTCGGCGTTAGAGCCGTTTGTCCACTCTTTCCAGCCTGTAGCACCAGTAGAACCCATAACAATCAAATCGGCGCTTTGATTGGCCATTAGCTTTGCCAGAGATTCATTATCGCGTATTATTTTAAATCTAAATTTTACGTCCCGATAGCTTGGTTTATCCACCATATCCTGAAGACGTTCTTTGGATTCTTGCGTTAAATATTTATAAAACTCGTCTTTAGTGTCGTAAAATTCGTTTTCAATGATGGTGTATTCGATTGTTGGGAAAATGATTTTTTTAAGCAATACCACCGTTGCTCCTTTTTTCTTAGCGATTTCAACGGCTACGTCAAGGGCATATTCAGATACATCACTCAGGTCAGTCGGAACAAGTATTGTTTTCATTAGTTGAAAGAATAAGTTGGTAAACAGTTCAAATTTCCACCTTCACCTCCCTTAAAAATATGACAATTCGCACGTATGAATAGTGATAATTGTCAGTCCCTAACAATTATTCAACCCTTAGCGCGTTTAGGAAGGACACGTTTTTAAGTAATTTTTTCACCAATCCTCTAATAGTATCAGGCACTTATTTACTAATTCACAAATCACTAATCGCAGCGGCGAACCGCTCACAATTTATACTTATATGGCAAATATCCTCTGGGCCGACGATGAAATAGATTTATTAAAACCGCATATTTTATTTTTAACTGGTAAAGGTTACAACATCACGGCCGTCAACAGCGGATCCGATGCACTCGAGAAAGTAGAACAGGAGCGTTTTGATGTCGTGTTTTTGGATGAAAATATGCCCGGCCTTTCGGGACTCGAAACGCTGGCCCAAATCAAGCAAAGTCGTCCTAATTTGCCCGTGGTAATGATTACCAAAAGCGAAGAAGAGCGCATCATGGAAGAAGCAATCGGCTCCAAAATTGCCGATTATCTGATTAAACCACTTAATCCAAACCAAATTTTACTTTCAGTAAAAAAGATTCTGGACAACAAGCGGTTGGTGAGCGAAAAAACGAACCACAACTACATGCAGGAATTTCGGCAATTGGCGATGCAGTACCAAGACCGCATCGGTTATGCTGAATGGGTGGAATTATATAAAAAGCTTATTTACTGGGAATTGGAACTCGAAAATACCCAAGACAAGAGCATGGAAGAGATATTTCTTACGCAAAAAGAAGAAGCCAATTCCAACTTTTGTAAGTTTATAATCGACCATTACGAAGAGTGGCTTAACGATCCTAATGCTGAAAAACCAATACTATCGCATCAGTTGTTGAAGCGCAAAGTGTTTCCGTTGATGAAACAAACGGAACCGTTGTTTTTCATTTTGATTGACAATTTTCGTTTCGATCAGTGGAAAGTAGTAGAGCCGCTTTTGAGTGAATTTTTCACCGTAGAGGAAGAATCTTCGTATTATTCTATTTTACCTACTACAACCGGTTTTGCGCGAAATGCAATTTTTGCGGGGCTGATGCCGAGCGAAATTGAAAAACAATACCCTAATTGGTGGGTTAATGACGAAAACACCCCCGATGGCGAAGAAGGTCTCAACAAACACGAGGAAGATTTGCTTCGCAAGCAATTTGAGCGCAATCGGATGCAGGTACGGTTTTCATACAATAAAATCATCAATCAAAACCAAGGAAAAACCCTGATTGACAACCTCCCCAATCTTTGGAAAAATCACTTGAATGTCATTGTCTATAACTTCGTGGATATGCTCTCACACGCCCGTACAGACATGATGATGATCAAGGAATTGGCTCCGGACGAAGCGGCTTATCGGTCGATTACGAAATCGTGGTTTCAGCACTCGCCCATCATGGATTTACTTCAGAAAATTTCGGAGAAAAAAGGGCGTATCATCATCACCACTGACCACGGCATGACGCGGGTAAAGAAACCCGTAAAAATTGTGGGCTACCGCGAAACCAATACTAATTTGCGTTACAAACAAGGTAAAAACTTGGGTTTTGACGGCAACCACCTCTACGTTTGTCGCCGACCAGAGCGGTTGTTTTTACCCAAACTTAACGTTTCGACTGCTTATGTGTTCACCCTCGGCGATTACTTTTTTGCCTATCCCAACAATTTCAACCAATACGTCAATCTGTACCGAGACACGTTCCAACACGGCGGTGTTTCGATTGAAGAAATGATTATTCCGTTTGCGTTCCTTAAACCAAAGTGATTTTTTTATGAATAGGAGTGACTTAAAACAACTTGCACGAATACGAATTGAGGAGGCCCAATTATTACTTAACAATAAACATATAGCGGGGCCTATTATTTAGCAGGTTACTCTATTGAATGTGCTTTAAAAGCGTGTATTGCTAAACAGATACGTAAATTTGATTTTCCTGATAAACATTTGGCTAATGATAGTTATACACATGATATTGAGAAGTTACTAAAAGTAGCGGGGTTATACAGTTTGCATAAAAAAGAATGCGATAGTAATGCTGATTTCAAAACAAACTGGGAAGTAGTGAAAGATTGGAGCGAGAAAAGTCGTTACCAAAAATTCGACAAAAAAGCGGCAAATGATTTATATTTGTCTATTATTGATTCAACAAACGGAATACTCCCATGGTTAGAACAGCATTGGTAGAAAGTGATATGGGTAAAGGGAGAGAAATTATCAGCAGTCTTGATGCGGTAAATCTTAACTTTCCTGTAGTTTTTTGGATGTACGATGAAGATGCGGACAGTTGGAAGCTTGTTTTCTCAAAAGACCAGATTAACAAATTAGGAAAACGCTATTTCTATCAAAAATTAATTGAGGCTTTATCAAAAGAACATTTAGATGAAGGGATTACCCTTACTTTAATTGACTACAATGATACTCTAATAAAATCTTTGAGAAAAGCTATTCATATTCTTAAAGTTAGCGGTTTCTGGTTTACAGGAAATTCAATCAACGGTAGAATGTTTCCGGACTCTTATATATATAGAGTTTCTTGAATCAATAAAATGAGCATTTCTCCAATTGTGTTTCGATTGAAGAAATGATTATTCCGTTTGCGTTCCTTAAACCAAAGTAACAAGTGTGCCTTTTTCCTAACGAATCAGTAACAGTTGACCCCGAAATACATGTCCGGCAGGTTCTGAACGAATCACGTACACGTACGAGCCTGTCGGCAATGTATTCCCATCAAACGGTTTTTGATAGCTCCCTTTGTTATAAAACACGGCCTGTCCCCACCGGTCAAAAACCGTAACTTCTGCCTCAGGATATTCTTCCAATCCTTTCAGTTCCCACGTATCATTTTGCCCATCGTTATTGGGGGTGAAAGCATCTGGTATATACACACCCGCAAAAACATGAATCGTAATGCTGTCTTCAGCCAAGCAACCTGATGCTTCTTTCGCCACGACTCGGTAGGTTGTAGTACGTTCCGGTGAGAATACCGGTCGGGCAGAATTCGGTTCATTTATACCCACTGTCGGGGTCCAATCATAGGTATAATCGCCTTTCAAATCAGTATCCAGCGTGAGGGAAGAACCTTTGAAAAGATCTCGATCAGCCCCTAAATCAAGCGTGGCTGGCGTACCGACAATGACCGTTCGTTTGGCTTCCCCATTCAAACAGGCTAAATCCCCCGTAACTGTATAGGTAATAGTATGCTGACCTACGCCTGCCAGCTTAGGGTCAAAAGTGGGATTCACCACTCCATTTCCTACAAAAACCCCTCCTGTCGGAGTGCCTTTTAAGGCAACAGGCGCAAAAGCAGTCCCGCAAAAGTTGCGTACGGAATCCAGCTTAACGGTAATTTTAGTGACCATTTCCAAACTCGTCAAAGGAGAAGTAGCTCGGCATCCGTTGCTGTCTATTACCGCTACCGCATAGTTGCCGGCTTTTGAAGCCGTGAGCACTTTATTGGTGTCACCTGCACTGTTTTGTCCATTTACTATCCACTGAAAATTTTTAAGTTTACGTCCGGTTGCCGTTAATTTCAAAGATGAACCCGGACAGAGTTGATTCCCCGTGGTTATTATGCTAACTACGGGGTCATCGTATTGCACAATGGTTATTGGCATTGATTCAGTAGAGCAGCCATTGGGAGCCGTTACTTTTACGCTATACACTCCGGGCTGTGCTACGGTGGCTACATTGACCCCACCATTGATTGGCTGCCCATCTTTGAGCCACTGATAAATAAACGTTCTTCCCGGGGTAGCGGTCAGTGTCACCGTTTTTCCCTTACAAAAACCACTGTTAGAGGTTCGTAAATCAACTTTAGGAGGGGTATTGGAAATGACCGTTATACTTCCCGGAGCATTGGCACATCCATCAACATCGGTTATTTTCAAGGTATAAATCCCCGTTTCAACGGCATCATACGTGTTCGTATTTGCTCCGGCAATGGCTTGATTCTCCCGAAACCATTGGTAGGTAAGCGCCCCCAGTTCACTCGTCGAAGCTGTTAATTTTACCGAGCCATCCACGCAACGAGTTCCTGTCGAATTACCAATGGAAACACTTACATTGGGTTTGGTTTTAAATACTATGGTAACGGGATCCGGCAGAATGGTTTCCGGACATACTTGCAGATTTTTAGCGATACACTTGTAAATTCCGCCTTGGTTTTTAGTAACAACGAAAGCCGAATCCGTGGCGTTTGGAATAGGAATATCATTTAAACTCCATTGAAAAGTGCTTCCTTTCATAAAATTGGTCAGGTTAAGTTGCACCAAACTGTCTTGGCAAACGGAATTGGCAGCTATTGTACCGGGCTTTCCACGTTTGGAAATACTGATAACGGGTTTTGTGAGACAATCTGCGAGGTGAGCTTCTGCCTGCAGAGTTACCAACAAAAACAACCATCCCAAGTATCGCCTGCTCATTGGAGTAAAGTAGAAGTATTATCAACAAAATAACAATAAATCAGGGAAATACTCAACTGAATGTGGGAATTGATTTAAGAGGGGGTATTTTTCAGGAATTAAAGAGCTGATTAAGCCAACTGACAAACTGTTGACATAATACAGTATTTGTATTCAAATAACTTTTCGTAATGGCAAGCCCCATCGGTGTGCCTGGGTCTTCCTGCCAAGCTAACCACGTATGTATACGAGCTTTTGCTTTATGAATGGAGTTATATTTGTGTAACTGCCCCTCTTCAATTTCTTCCAGAATTCGGTCGGCTTCTATTAAAAGTATATCATTTTCAGGAACAAGATACTTCACAAAATCTTCCAGCATCCCGGCGGCATTATTATCGGGCATCAGCCATATCCCAATGGTTGGATTTCGCTCTTGACTTCCGATAATTGTGCCTCCGAAAGCTGGGGCTTCAGGTACATCATAACCCAACTTTTCGAGGTTATATTTTATAGACTCCCAACGAGCATCCAAATCTGCGTCCGCATCAATTACAACCCCAATTGCCTCAACATTGGGCTTTTTTCTTAAACAATACGCTTCCAATTTTCCATACACGTTTGAAAACCCTTTACTGTCATCAATATAAAAGACAGAAGGTTGGTCTCCCACATACTCCTTCCAAATATTTGCGATGACGTGTACATCATCATTTCCTTCTACAACCAGAAATTTTTTAAAATTCTTAGGGTTCAAATTACTCATCGTGGGTCAACGTGTAAACGGGTAGTGTTTTGAATTTCATTGGCTTCATAAACCGTCGCTTCGATATTTCCTTCATAGTTGTCTAAGCGAACCATTACGCCCGGGTCTTTCGCATGTTTACCGCCGTTGAGAACTTCCGAAAACGCATCAATACAATCGTAACTGTGAGTTGTCACAAAAGCCTGAATATTAAGGCGTTCTGCCAAATGAAAGATAATTTCCCATAATTTTTCCTGTACCGAGTAGTGAAGGCCATTTTCAAATTCATCAATGAGTAAATACCCATTTTCACAATTGACCATTGCCAATATGATAGTAAGAATGCGGTTGATACCATCCCCCATAGAGCGAAGAGGAGCGGGCTCATCTTCCCCATCTAAAAGAACATAAGGTTTCAAACCACCTTCAAAATGTAGGTTCACAATTTGAGGTTGAATAATTTTTAATGCTTCAAAAACCTTATTTCTTTTTTCTGTACGTAGAGCCACTTTATCCCAAAGATTGCCATTATCAGGAGCACTAATAATCGCAGAAGCAACTAATCCAAAAGGATAACGAGAAAATTCTTGACTCAATCGACGTCTGTATACCTTTTCAGAAAGAATTAGTGAAATAAAGTCATTATCATCTTTCTTCGCTAAGAGTTCAACAGAAAAAGGATTGGTTCCAATTTCCTCTTGAGAAGAGGCTATTTTCATTTCATCACCTTTTTGATAAATGGTCTTGATCAGATTAATAGATAAAGGATGCAAGGCATCTACTTCTCCAATTTTTATTGATTGTGTATCCTCAAAGTAAGAGATTTTTTTTTTATAAAAAAGTGACGATATGGTTTGTTCTTGTTTCTCAAACTCAATTCCCTCAACTAACTTTTCCCCTCTAACAGTCAAAAACCTATCAACCCAAGTAAAGAAATCAAGATTATCATAAGAAAAAAATAATATTAAGGCCTCCAACACACTCGACTTACCAGTATTGTTCTTCCCAACAATCAAATTCACTCGCCCCAATTTGTCAATTTTGAGGTGTTTGAGGTTACGATAATTGCGTATTTCCAAAGAATTAAGCATACCTTCTTTTCATTTTGTAATTAGTCAAAAGTAGCGTTTTTGCTCTGACACACCAAAACTTCACCCTCCTTTCCCAAACGTTACTGCCGTTTTGGGCAATGATTTAAACGAGTTTTCTCAAAACCCATGAATTTTTCGCAAAAATTTGGGGTTGACTTTATAAACAATCCTACGAGTATTCATGACAAAACCCCGCCTGATTTTAGACCAAGACGACGTATTGGCCGCTACCCATGGCAAACTTGCCCAAATTGTGTTAAGCGATTTTGGTACCAACCTAACGCACGAAGCCCTGCACCAAGGCCCACTCCAACAACATCTCTCTCCGGAAGACCAAAAACGATTGTATAAACTCATCCACGCACCCGGCTTTTTTACGGATATTCCCGTCATGCCCAACGCGTATGAGGCGGTACTTGAGCTGAGTAAAAAATATGACATTTTCGTGGCCACGGCAGCGATGGAGTTTCCCAATTCATTTCGTGATAAATACGATTGGCTGCAAACCCATTTTAATTTTATCCCTTGGTCAAATATTATCTTTTGCGGTGACAAAAGCATCTTAAGCGGCGATTATCTGATTGATGACATGCCCCGCAATCTTAAGACATTCAAAGGAAAAGGACTTCTTTTCAACGCGCCGCACAACTTAGAAGAGACGGCTTACGAACGCGTCAGGAATTGGGAAGATATAACGAAACGATTATTGTAATCCCCTAATAGTTACATAATTGCGCCATAAAAAAGGCAGGACGGTCAAAACCATCCTGCCTTTTTTAATATCAACTTTTTGAAAATTCTTACAGAGTATCCGCAGTAGCTTTTGAACGCGTCGGTTCTTTCGGTACTTCCACGCCTACTTTCGCCTCTTTCATAGTGATAATTTTGGTCCAACTCAACAGTTTTATAACCGGATAGGTTGGGTCAAATTCAAACCATTTTGCCCCGAAATTAACCCGGTTTGGCAATTTGTGGTGATTGTTTTGGAACAATTCACCCATCATCAAAATATCAAAAACCAACGAATTTTTAGATTCGTCTTTGTTGTCGAAGTTTTGGTAGCCGTACTTGTGTCCGCTCCAGTTCACGATAGCGCCGTGTACGGGTCCCATCAAATAGTGAATCGGCAACAACAGGAAAAACGCCCAGTGCATATCCAAGTAAATGAACGCAAAAACGTAAAACACAGAGTACAAAATGCCCCAACCAAGCCGTGACATCCATGAGTCTCCCAATTTTTCGAGTTTTTCCCAATACGGATAATCTCGCTCAAAACGAGCCTCCACTTTCATTTTCTGGCTCAAAACCGCATTATAAATATCCTTGGTTTTCCACATCATCGTAAACACGTTTTCGGTGTGGTGTGGAGAGTGTGGATCTTTGTCTGTATCGCTAAAAGCGTGGTGCATCCGGTGTAAAATGGCATACGCACGCGGGCTGAGATAAGACGAACCCTGAGAAATATAAGTCAGGGCATAGAAAAACTTTTCCCAGAACTTGTTCATAGTGAACATCTTGTGGGCAGAATAACGATGCAAAAAAAATGTTTGGCAAAACAAAGAAAGGTACCAATGCCCAACAAAGGCGGCCAATACTGCGTACATGAAGCGAATAGGTTATTTTGAATAATTACAAACTTGTACAAAACTAAGGAAACCTTTTGTCACAAACAATCTTTCAGAGCGAAATTTCGCTTACTGATTGACCGTTAATGCATATTGCACTAAGTTAGTGCCCATGCGCAATGCCTGTTGCCGCAGTTCTTCGGGGTCGTTATAAACGCTTTGATCTTCCCAGCCGTTTCCGAGGTCACATTCGTAACTGTAAAAGCACACCAAACGCCCCTGCCAAAAAAGACCGAAACCTTGAGGTGCCTTCGAATCGTGTTCGTGGACTTTAGGAAGACCGTTGGGGAAATTGAATTTTTGATGGTAAACGGGATGATTGAACGGAACTTCGACAAACTCCAATTCGGGGAACACCTTTTTCATTTCCCGACGAATGAATTTATCAAGGCCGTAGTTATCGTCCAAATGCAAAAAACCGCCTGAAATCAGGTACTTACGAAGGTTACGGGATTCTGATTCGGAAAAGACAACGTTGCCGTGGCCCGTCAAATGGATAAAAGGATACGAAAACAAATCCGGACTGCCAGGCTCTACAATATCCTCTTCGGGAAACACATTCATGCGAAGGTTCTGATTGCAAAATTTAATCAGGTTCGGCATTGAGGTTTTATTGGCGTACCAATCACCTCCGCCGCCGTATTTGAGTTTAGCAATTTTGTACGCATACTGCGCATTGGCAGTCGTGAGTAACGAGAGGTGGGTAATGAGTAAAAGAGACAAAAGCAACTTTTTTGCGAGACTCATGATGGTGGTGTCTAAAAATGAATGAACCGTTGCACGAACTTAGCGCAAACGATTCATTAACGCAAGCCTGTACACCAATTACAACGAATCTTTATCAAATTTAGTACCGGCTTTTGTAGGCGTGCTGTCTTGACTGTCTCGCGTATTTTTTTGTACGGCAATTGCCCCAAATAGACCTAATAAAAAGGCGAACGCATAAAACCCTTTTTCGCTCGGCAACATGGTGGCATTCCACAAGCCAATGACCAACAAAGCAATGGCTAAAATGGTTGAAAACCAACTGATTCCGTAGTACACGTCCGTTACGGGAATTCCTTCCAATCTATCTCTCACGCTTTTTTGAACGGAGACCACCGAGAATAGTCCGTACATCAAAATGGTAAAATAATAGCCTTTTTCGTTCAATAACAGTTCGGATCTCCACAATCCGATGATATAACCTGCCATTCCGGCTCCTAATGCGACCCAAGATGCTCCAATAAATGCGGCTGATGATTCATGGTTTAGTAGTGTTTTTATTTTTGATTAAATTGTGATAGTTGCGGTATTGGTGGAAATAGTCCACGATTTTACGAGCGTACGATTCTTTTTTAAGACCCGGCGCTTACGGCGCGAAATGGACAACTCCAATCCGTTGCGAAGCAAAACGTAGTCGGGAGTGATAGATACGATTTGTGAACGGTTAACTAAATAAGATTTGTGAATCCGAATGAATTCGGGGCCTTCCAAAACACCGCTAAAATGTTTCAAAGTCTTTGCTTCCAAATACGCCTTCCCATCTTTAAGGAAGATTCGTGTATAATTTACTTCTGATTGCAGATAGGCAATATTCTGAGTATCAATCATCCGCGCCATTCCGTTTACGTGTAAACAAAGGCGGTGATGCGTTGGAATTTCATTAACAACAGGTAAAGAGAGTAATTGTGGCTGTGACATAACGGGAGTAGATTTAGACGTTTTCGATACCCCAAAGGTCAGGCATCTACCCCCCTCCTGCAAAATAAGAAGCAGTGAGTCGTTATAAATAATGAATGAACCGTAGAGAAGGCCCAAATGAAGCGTTATCAGTAGCTCAACAGATTGGCCGTATGGAGCGTATGGCAAGCCATCAAAGCAGCCGTTTCAGTACGTAAACGCGTATTTCCCAAAGTTACCATTTGAAAACCGTTTTGCTGCGTCAACTGAATTTCGGCTTCGGTGAAGTCTCCTTCGGGTCCAATCAACACCGTACAATTTTGCCTGGGAAGCGCTTTTTTCAGTAAATGTTCAGGAACTTGGTCATTGGGTAAATGAGCGATAAATTTTTGAGTCGTTAACTTTGTCAAAGTTTGGCTGATAGGCGTTTCAAACTTTGACAAAGTTAAAATCCATTTTTCAAAATCGCCGACTTCAACGATTTCGGGCAAATACGCCTGCAATGATTGCTTCATGGCCGAAACGGCAATTTTCTGCAAACGTTCCAGTTTCATCGTTCGCCGTTCGGAATGCTTCGTGTAAAAAAAAGAAATTTTATCAATGCCGATTTCAGTCGCTTTCTCCACAAACCACTCGACTCTATCTAAATTTTTGGTCGGTGCCAACGCGATTTCGATGCGGAAAGGTCGCGACGATTGCTTCGTTTCCTGAACTATTTTCAGATCACAACGCTTTGGATGGGTTTGCTGCACAATCGCATCAAACCAACTGCCTTTTCCATCGGTGACGCGTACGGCTTCACCTTCGCGCAGACGCAGTACTTTGGCAGCATGAAAGGCTTCATCATCGGTTAAGGCAGAGATTTCAGAAAAATTGGGTTGGTAAAAGAGGTGCATTAATTTTCAAATTTCACTTTAGGATTTTTCAACGATTTCATGGCTTGGGTCAAGCCTCCGAGCGTAAGCGGGAACATCCGATTGTCGGACCACTCTCGGAGAATGTTGATGCTGTGGGTATATTTCCAGTAATCGGCCACGCTGATGGGATTAAGCCACACAAAATGAGGATATTGCTCTTTAAAACGATTGAGCCACATCAAGCCTGATTCTTCGTTGTAATGCTCTACGCTGCCTCGGGGATGAGTAATTTCATACGAAGCCATGGAAGCGTCGCCGACAAAAATCACTTTGTAGTCTTTGTTGTATTTATGCAGGACTTCCAACGTAGGCACTCGCGAACTGCGGCGAGTATTGTCGCGCCAAAGGGTTTCGTACACGCAGTTGTGGAAATAAAAATATTCAATGTGTTTAAACTGGTATTTGGCCGCCGAAAATAACTGCGAGCACAAATCAATGTGATCGTCCATGGAACCGCCCACGTCCAAAAGTAACAACACTTTGACGTTATTTTTCCGTGAAGGGTGCATGTGGATGTCCAATATTCCTGCATTTCGACTTGTGCCTTCTATCGTTGCATCCATGTCGAGTTCTTCATCCATGCCTTCCCGGGTCAAAATGCGCAATCGCCGCAAGGCCATTTTCATGTTGCGGGTATTGAGTTCCACGTCTTCATCGTAGTTTTTGTATTCGCGATTTTCCCACACTTTGGCAGCTGTCCGATTTCCTGCCGACGGGCCTTTGACTCGAAACCCTTCAGGGTTTTCGCCATTAAATCCAAAGGGAGAAGTTCCCCCTGTTCCAATCCACGTATTGCCTCCGTCGTGACGGTCTTTTTGTTCCTGAAGCAATTGCTGAAAGCGCTCAAACAACTTTTCCAACCCACCCATCTGTTCAATCATTGCCTTCTCTTCATCCGTCAACTCCCGAGACAGCGCATCTTTGAACCATTCGGGAGGCAAATCAACTTCCAAAATTTTAGCCTCGACGGTTTCCGCGTTTTTAAAATATTCGGCAAAAAGGCGGTCAAACAAGTCGTAATGCATCTCATTTTTGATGAGTACCGTTCGGCTGAAATAATAAAACTCTTCGGCGCTCATTTCCACGACCTGCCGTTTTAAACCTTCAAGCAGGTTGAGATACTCACCGATGGAAACGGGAAGAGCGTGTTTTTTGAGCAGCAAAAAGAAGTCGAGAAACATAGCGTGCTTTAATTGGACTAACAAAGTTGTTAAAAATCAGCTTTCATGCAATAAACAATTTTGTACTGCTTAAAATTTACATCCCAAAACAACCTTTTGATTTTTATCCTTAAAAACCTCTCCGAAAAACTTATTATCATAAAATAGACGCTTCCAAACTAATTAGTGCACTTATTATTGTCTTAATATCATGTCCTGTTAAGCCCTATGTTACTTTCCAACTATTTATGAGATTTATCATGCTTTTATCTCGTTATCTTTGATTAACTTTGACCTATATGAATTCCCGCCCCCTTCAACTCCTTCTTGCCGACGACGATCAGGACGATTGCTTTCTTTTTGAGGAGGCACTTAACGAGATAGAGGTTCCTACGCACCTTACTATGGTAAACAACGGCGAACAACTCATGCAATTGCTCGCTAAAACAACCGACGACCTTCCCGACGTTCTTTTTCTCGACCTCAACATGCCCCGCAAAAACGGCTTTCAATGCCTTGATGAAATAAAACAAAACGAAAAACTGAAAAACCTTCTGGTCGTTATCTTCTCTACTTCCTTTCAGGAAAATATAGCTGACCAGCTTTACAAAAGTGGAGCACAGCACTACATCTGCAAACCTAATAACTTTGCGCAACTCAAGAAAGTAATTCACCAAGTACTTACCTTACCCGTTAAGGCAGCCCACTCCATTCAATCCACAAAAGAAAATTTTGTGCTTGCGTAACTCACCCCATTGCCATGAAAACCGATATAGGCAAGGCAGACACAGATAAACCGCTTATCAAATCTCCCAACCTGTTTCCAGTGGTGGGGATTGGGGCTTCGGCAGGCGGGCTGGATGCTTTTAAAAAACTGCTCAAAGCCATTCCCGAAAACTCTGGCATGGCGTATGTGCTGGTGCAGCACTTAGACCCCAACCACGAGAGTCTGCTGCCCGAACTTCTTCAAAAGGTTACTAAAGTGCCAGTATTGGAAATTACTGACGACATTAAAGTGAAGCCCGACCATATTTACATTCTCCCCAGCAATAAAATGTTGGTGGCAAATGATGGCGTTTTAGAACTTACCCCGCGCATTACAAAAAAAAATGAACTTAACCTGCCCATTGATCTTTTCTTTGCCTCGTTGGCCGAAATCCACCAAAGCCATGCGATTGGAGTGGTGCTGTCAGGCACCGGCAGCGATGGTACCAAGGGATTGAAAGCCATAAAAGATCATGGGGGCATCACCTTCGCGCAGGACGAAGCCTCGGCCGGTTATGATGCCATGCCCAATAGCGCGGTGCAGGCAAACGTGGTTGACTTTATCCTTTCGCCCGACCAGATTCCGCAAAAATTGTTGGAGATTATTCCTGCCTTTGCCAAGAGTGATACTGATCTGCAAAACCTACCGCAGCAGGAGGAAGAGGTATTTAAAAAAATTCTTACGTTGCTTCGCATCCGCAAAGGAACTGATTTTACCTATTACAAACAGACCACTATCCGCAGAAGAATACTGCGCAGAATGACCATTAACAAAAACGAGGAGTTGGGCGCCTATCTGCACTATTTAAGAGAGTATGTAACGGAACAGGACGTTTTATACCAAGATTTATTAATTCCGGTTACCTCTTTTTTCCGAGACCCTAAGGTTTTTGATTATTTATGCGAATCGGTTTTTCCCCACATTTTAAAAAACAAATCAATCGCTGCTCCTATTCGGGTATGGGTGGCAGGCTGCAGCACGGGGCAGGAAGCCTATTCCATTGCGATTTGCCTGAAAGAATTTTTAGCGGATAATGGCGGCGCAAAGGCAGAAACAATACAAATATTTGCCTCCGACTTGAGCGCACCGGCCATTGTAAAAGCCCGCACGGGCATTTATACCAAAACCGAATTGGAGGGGCTAACTCCTCAACGCCTGCGGCTATTTTTTACCAAAATCAATGACAGTTACCAGGTCAATAAACCGATACGGGAACTGTGTGTTTTTGCCGCCCACAATTTTTTAAAAGACCCGCCTTTCGGCAAAGTAGACTTTATAAGCTGTCGTAATGTGCTTATTTACATGGATTCTTACCTCCAAAAAAAGGCACTCACTACATTTCATTATGCCTTAAACCCCAATGGGTTTTTGTTGCTCGGCAAATCAGAAACCATCAGCAGTGTACCCGACCTTTTTGCTTCTACCAACAAACACGATAAGTTATTCAGCCGCAAAGACATGCCCGGCAAGTTTATGCTTACCATAAGCAGGCACAGCGAACAAACCTTACAGGATATAGATGCAAGTCCTACTAAAGAAAACCTGCGTACCGACTTTCAAAAAATGGCTGATGATATCATGCTCAGCAAATACACCCCTGCCGGTGTGGTGGTCAATGAGGCGATGGACATTGTGCATTTCAGGGGCAAAACCGGTAATTATTTAGAACAATCGCCCGGCAAGCCCACCCACAATTTATTACAAATGGCAAAGAGTGGTTTGGCTTTTGAACTGCGCAGCATTCTGCACAAAGCCAAAAAAGAGAAAATTACGATTATCAAAGAAAATATTCCCCTTGAAGTAAACGGCAGCCAGCGGAGCATAAACATTGAAGCATTTGCCTTGCCGGATACGATTGAGCCGCATTATTTCGTCATTTTTCATGATAATAATTTAATCAACAGCCAGTCATCAATCGTAAAAAAAAATAGCCGTACTGAGCGAAGTCGAACTACAAAGAAGGAAGATAAAGACCTTCTTATTCAACAATTAGAGAAGGAGATTGCGCAAAACCGGGAAGATATGCGCGCCATTACCGAAGACCAGGAGGCAGTGAACGAAGAACTGCAAAGCGCCAACGAAGAACTGCTGAGCGGCAGTGAGGAATTGCAGAGCTTGAACGAAGAACTGCAAAGCAGCAAGGAAGAACTGCAAAGCACCAATGAAGAGCTTACGGTGGTAAATCAGGAAATGAGAGGCTTAAACGAGCAGATATCTGAAGCCCGTAAGTACGCCGAAGCCATTATTGCCAACATCAGTACCCCCTTATTAGTGCTGGATAAAAACCTCCGGATAAAAACGGCCAACCGCGCCTTTTATAAAAAATTTCAGGTAGATGAACACGAAACCGAAGGCCGATTAATTTATCACATCGGCAACAGGCAATGGGATATTGAAGCCCTGCGCCTACTGCTTGAACAGATTTTACCAGAGCATTCGAAAATTTCAGCTTACGAAGTGCGCCATACCTTTCAATCCATTGGGGAGCGCATCATGCTTTTAGATGTGCATGAAATAAAAGAAGAAGACGATTCCGAAAAATTAATTCTGCTCTCTATTAATGATATTACCGAACAATCTCTTGCCCGCAAAAAAGTGGAAGAGAGCCAGCATCGTTACCACAATATGATTTATACTTCGCCTTCGCTCATTGCTATTTTTAAAGGCGAAGACATGATAATTGAAATTGCCAACGATGCCATTATAGAAAGCTGGGGGAAGGGTAAAGATATAATTGGCAAATCGGTATTTGAAGTAATACCCGAAATGGTGGAGGAGGGTTTTGATAAAATGTTGCGGAGTGTCTATAAAACCGGTGAGCTGGTACGTGCTTACAAAAAACCCATTACACTTGTACGCAATGGAAAGCCGGAGTTAATGCACTACACTTTTATTTACCAGGCCCAACGAAATGCCGATGGCCAAATAGACGGTGTAGCCATTATTGCCAATGAGGTAACGCCACAGGTTTTAGCTAAGAAACAATTAGAAGAAAGCGAACAACGTTTTCGCAACCTTGCCGATGAAAGCCCCATTTTTGTATTTATTGTAGAACCAAATGCCGAAGCTACCATCAGTTATTGGAACAAAACTTGGTTAGATTATACCGGGCAAACTTTTGAAGAAGCTTTGGGTAGAGCCTGGGAGGGAATCATCCATCCCGATGATGTGCCAGGCCTGATGAATACCTATGTTCTCGCTTTTGAAAAACAGCAATCGTATTTTCTCCCGGGCATCAGAGTGAAGCGGCACGATGGCGTTTATAGGTGGCACATGGTAAAGAGCAATCCCCACTATTTACCTAATGGCGAATTTAACGGATACATAGGAGTGGGGGTTGATATTCATGATAAGCAACAGGCGGAAGATGCTTTGAAAGAAAGTGAATCCCATTTCCGATCGATGGCTGACCTCATGCCGGCAAAAATAAGCAATGCCAGTGTAGACGGCAATGTTACTTATTTTAGTAAACACTGGCTGGACTTTACTGGATTAGATTTTGAAGAATTAAAAGAATTGGGATACCACAAAATTATGCATCCTGATGAGTTGGAAGAATTTCACAAACGCCTTCAGAAAGCGGCAGAAACGGGAACTGATTTGGAGATGGAAATGCGGTTTTTGAATAAAGATGGTGATTACAAATGGCATTTAAACATTGCCTCGCCCGTGAAAGATGAAACCGGCCAATTTAAAATGTGGATCAGCGTTACCACTGATATTAGTGAGCAGATAAAAACCAGAGACAACAACTTAGAGGATTACGAAATACATTCAAAAGACCTGGAAGAAAAAGTAACCCTACGCACCCTTGAGCTGAGCGATGCCAACCAATTGCTCCTGCAAAAAAACGATGAACTTGGAAAGATGAACAAAGAACTGGAGTCGTTCAGCTACATCTCCAGCCACGATTTACAGGAACCGTTGCGCAAAATACAGGTCTTCGCCAAGCGAATACTCGAAAAAGAAGAGGCTGCTTTATCCGATAATGGCAAGGATTATTTTCACCGAATGCAAAGTGCGGCCAATCGAATGCAAACTCTCATTGACGATTTGTTGGCGTATTCACGGACCAACACGGCAGAGAGAAAATTTGAATACCTCCATCTGGCTAAAATCATTCAGGAGATCAAGGAAGAGCTCAAAGATGAGATACAGGAAAAACAGGCAATTCTGGAAGTGGGAAACCTGTATAAAATCCACATCATTCCTTTTCAATTCCGACAACTCATTCAAAATCTGGTCAGTAATGCCCTCAAATTCTCGGATGCCGAACGTCTGCCTCACATTCGTATACAAAGTAAAATGGGTAAAGGTAGCGAATTTGCCAACAGCAGGCTGTTACCCAAAAGTACGTATTGTCACATCTCTATCAGCGACAATGGAATTGGATTTGAACCCCAATACAGCGATCAAATCTTTCGGATTTTCCAACGCCTTCACGGCAAAGAAAAGTACGAAGGTACCGGAATAGGCTTGGCCATTGTCAAAAAAATTGTGGAAAACCACAATGGGGTTATCACCGCAACCGGCCAATTAAACCAAGGCGCTACCTTTGATATTTATCTCCCTCAGGACTGAAAAACGGTAGTCCGCCATTGCGGCATTTTTCAACCATTCACTAAATAATTTTTCAGCCATTTACTAAATAGTAGAGTAATTTTAAGCTACTCAACAGGTAGTTGTCTTGACAAAACGTAAACTTACTTTTAACTTTCGTTTGATCAAGAACCCGAAATTGCCTTATGAAAAACTGTTGCCTGTGTTTGGCTTTTGTTTTACTCACTCTTCCATTTACTCACGCCCAACGAACTGTACCCAAAAGTGAAGATTCATTGGCCGTTTTTCTCAAAACCCAACCCAAAGACACGCTGTACGTGTTGGCGATGCGTCCTTATGCGCTTATCCAAATTTACGAGAAAGCCGACTACAAAAAAGCCGATTCGCTGGCCAATGAAGTACGCACACTCTCTGAAAAGCTTAATTACGGGCACGGTATTTATTTCTGTTATCTTATCAAAGCCATCATTCACAATCAAAAAACGGAGGCTCGGTTATCGCTTACCAATTTCAGAAAGTGCTACGAAACCGTAAAAAAGTATAAACTCAGTAAATACCTCGAAGAAGCATCCCTCAATAATATCTCTGTCGCTTACGACCAATTAGGCAACAAAGACAGCACGCTGTTTTATGCAATTCAGGCGGCCGATGTTCAGGAAAAAGCCAATTTGCCAAAAATGGATTCTTCCCCTTATAATAGCATTGGCTCCATTTTGAAGGATTATAAAAAATACCCCGAAGCCCTTACGTATTACCAAAAGGGGCTTGCCATTGCTCAAAAAGCGAACGACTTTCAAAATATCGCAATCACCGAAAACAAAATTGGCAACCTATGTGACGATTGGGGTAAAACTGACGTTGCCATCACCCATTACAAGCGCGGGCTTGACTATGCCCATCAGGCAATCTATCCGCTGTTACAGACCGACTTATTGGTTAACCTTGGCCGAATGTATATTCAGAGAAAGCAATATACCCTTACCGAACAGTATCTGAAAGAAAACGATAAGTTATGCCGACAGTTGGAATCGCCAACGGCCCTGTACACCTCTTGTGTGTCTTTGGGGAAACTTTACATGGAGCAAAAAAATACACTCTTGCCGAAAAATACTATCTGGAAGCCCTCCAACTTGCCAAAGAAACAGACAATATGGAAGATGTTGAAATCGTAAACAGGGCATTGGCGGCATTGTATAAATCGACCGATAACTTTAAAAAAGCATTTAGCTATCTGACCCAAGCCGAAATGGCTCATGACTCCATAACCACCTTAAATAACCACGAAAAAACGCAGGAATTGCTCACCAAATACGAAACCGAAAAGAAAGAGCAGCAAATCAAGCTGTTGGATCAGGAAAATCAAATTGCTAATTTTCAACGAAATGCCTTTATGGGGGGCGGATTGCTGATTTTTCTTTTGGCAGGTATTACCATTGTGTTTTTGGGAAATCGAAACAAGCTAAAAAACCTAGAAGAAAAGCAGAAATTGCGCAACAAAATTGCCGAAGACCTCCACGACGAAGTGGGCAGCACCCTGAGCAGTATTTCGATTTTGAGCAACATTGCCCAAAAGAACCTGCAACAAAATCAATGGGAGAAAACCGAAACCATTATCAACAAAATCAGCCGCGACAGCCGTACTACCCTTGATGCCATGGACGACATTATTTGGTCGGTCAACCCAGACAACGATTCGCTGCGGCTTGTCATTTTACGGCTCAAAGAATTTGCCAATCCCTTGTTGGAAGCCCAAGAGATAGAGTGCGTATTTAAGATTCCGACGGATACGGTTAATGTGGTCGTGGGGATGATTCCCCGACGAAATTTGTATCTGATTGCCAAAGAAGCCATCAACAACGCCGCCAAATACGCCCAAGCTTCTAAGGTAACGGTGGAGATTCAAAAACAGAATAACGAGCTGATTTTAAACGTAGAAGACAACGGAAAAGGCTTTGATACCGAAGCGCCTTCTTCGCGCAATGGCCTAAAAAACATGGAAAAACGCGCCAAAGAAATCGCGGGTACACTTACCATAAACTCAGTGATTGATAAGGGCACGGCAGTTCGATTGCAACTGCCACTTGCCTGATTTTCAACCGATTTTAAAAGCGTATAGCAACACCCTGGTATAACTACGCAGTGGCAAGTACGTAGTTTCCACATCGTATATTCCTACGATTGCGGGCAGTTTGAAGCGATACTACCTTTGTAGCATCAAATTAAACTTCCAAAAAATGAAAACGCTATTAAACTCTGCTCTTTTTCTTATCTTATTTATAGTAGCTACTTCGTGTGACAAAACGGTAGAAGTAGGCCCCAACAACGCTACCCTCAATACCGATGATTTGGTGAAAGCCATTGCCAAAAGATTGGATGGAAAATGCGTCGGTTATCAATTGGTGATTTCGGTAAAAGGCTCCCAAAAAAGCATTTATGCGTACGGCGATGCTCGTTTGGCGCAGGATGGAAACGCCCGTAAAATGAACGTTACCGACAAATTTAACTTGGCAAGTTGCAGCAAAACCATTACCGCTGCGGCTTTACTGCACGTACTCAATGCGCAGAAAAAAAGCGTGGATGATTTGATTCATCCCTATCTGCCTGCTCACTGGACGCTGAGTGCCGGGGTTAAAACCATCACATTCAAGCAATTAATGACCCACAGTTCGGGATTTTCGAACAAAAGTTACGGCTCAGATTACGCTAATTTGAAAAAACTGGTCGGTGAAAGTCTCAAAGACAGTTCTAAGCCCGAGGTATATAACAACGCTAATTATGCCCTGATGCGCTTTCTGATTGTTTCTCTGGCTGGTCATGCCATTACCCCAATGCCTGATAAAGTAACCACATTAGGAGCCCAAACCATTGAAGACACGCAAGCGCAGCAATATGCAGACAACTACATCAGTTATTGCCAACGCAATGTACTGGGTGTTTCGGGAAGTACGATGAGTTCTATCGTCTGTAAACCTACCGATGCAAGCCCCGCCCAATGTTATCAGTTTCCCGCCGACAATGGAAAAGGCACCGACTTTGGTGACATGACCCTCACCAACGCTGAACGGGGCTGGAACATGACATCTGTTCAAATGGCTGCTTTTTTCAGCACGCTGCATTACACCGAAAAAATCCTGCCCAAATCTTTGTCAGACATGATGAAATCTGACCGCGCTGGGTATGATATTAAGGGCCAAACGCCCACTGCGAAAGTCGGTTATTACGCTAAAAATGGCTTTTATCCTGGCAAGTTCGGTAACAAAGCCAACGACGGAGCTAATTTTGGTAAAATTTTCAACTCTGGTCAATTGGAATCCTGGTTTATCGGCTTTGACAATGATGTGCAAATCAGCTTCATTGCCAACTCTCAGGTCTTTGTTACTTCCGACAGCAAAACCCTACCCAACGGAGACTTAGCAGCCAATTCAATCATTGCGGCATTCGACGAATGGTACCAATCGGGGATAAAGAAATAAACTGCGTTTTTTAAACAAGCCTATACTAAAAAGAGCACACATCAAACTGTTTCGATGTGTACTCTTTTTGTTGAAATTTTTCAAAAATCAATACGGCTTGAACCCCTTTGCTCTCAATGCCTGATACAGATCATTGTCCTGTTCGTTTTTCAACAGCGAACCCATAAAAGGCGGCACTTCGGGAAGTAATTCGAGGTCTTTGAGGTCATCGGCGGAGACTTTGGCCCACAAAAGCAGTTTTATCCAATCAATCAACTCACTTGTCGAGGGCTTCTTTTTCAGGGCTTTTACGTCACGAACGGCAAAAAAAGCTTTCATGGCCCGTTCCAACAATTCTTTGTCCAAGTCAGGATAGTGTACCTGTACGATTTGCTGCATGGTTTCACGGTCCGGAAAACGAATAAAGTGAAAGAAACACCGCCGCAAAAACGCATCGGGCAACTCCTTTTCATTGTTGGACGTAATAATTACAATCGGGCGCTGCTTGGCAGCAATGGTACGGTTCAGTTCATAACAGTAAAACTCCATGCGATCGAGCTCCTGCAACAAATCGTTGGGAAACTCAATATCTGCTTTATCAATCTCGTCAATCAAAAGTACCACTTGCTCTTCCGATTCAAACGCCTCCCACAATTTCCCTTTTTTGATGTAGTTTTCTACTTCATATACGCGCTTATCGCCCAATTGCGAATCCCGCAACCGCGATACCGCATCGTACTCATACAGACCTTGGTGCGCATTGGTGGTGGATTTTACGTGCCACGTAATGAGCCGTTTACCGAGTGCCTTCGCCACTTCGTAGGCCAGCATGGTTTTACCCGTACCAGGCTCGCCTTTCAGTAACAGCGGTTTTTGTAAACTCACCGACGCATTGACCGCCACTGCCAACTCTCGCGTAGCCACGTATTTTTCAGTTCCTTGAAATTGCAGATTCATATTTTTAAATTATTGGGTTCAGACTGGAACACTGATTGTTATGATTATTATGATTTAATTCAAATCACATTTTAACATATAAAATCATCACTATGACGAGCCGAAATAATCAGATATCTATCTTTTCTTCGTTTAATTCAACTCATTTATTACCTGTTAAATTATTCCGTTTCAAAATGTAAATAAAGCCACTAACGTCTGACTAATTTGAAAGTTCGTCAACTCATCCAATTTCCCGACTCGTTTGAGTAAGCGGGATTTGTCAATGGCACGGGTTTGGTCAAGAGCCACCTGACCGTTTTGGCCCAAAAATTGGCAATTGACCCGTGTCGGATACGCTTTTTGCGTACTTGTCAGCGGTGCTATCATCACAGTATTCAGCATTTTATTGACAACATCGGGCGATACCACGACACAGGGCCGTGTTTTGGCAATTTCGCTCCCTTGTGTCGGGTCGAGCGATACCAGCCAAACTTCAAAGCGCTCAATTACCATTCCCAATCGGTGTTATCAAAGTCGTTGGCAATACCTTCCATTACATCATTTTCGGGCACTTCTTCGGCGGCTATCGCAGTTTGAAAAGCACCCTCCCACCCTTCTCGCGGATGCGATTTGTGAGGCATTAATACAATCGTATTTCCAACCACTTCCATTTCCACTTCCTTCTCAATTCCAACTTGCTCCAAAATGGTTTTGGGAATGATTACTCCACTCGAATTACCAATTTTGCGAATGACTTGTACCATTTTTTAGGATTGATTTGTTATAACAAACGTATAACATTATTTTAAGAAGTAAAAGCCCGGAAAGTAAAAACTACCTATAATTCACTGTTGCATTTCTAAACATTCGCCCCTATTCCTTAGTTTTGAACAAAAAAACTACCCATGAAACCTACCATTGAACAATTGCATACTTCTCCCAACTACGAACTCATTGAATCTTTCCACATTGATGAAATGGGGAAATTTTTGATGCGGGAATTGGGAATGAAACAACCCGAGAATTCGCCTAAAAAGTCTAAACTGACCCTAAACAGAATCATTTTTTTACTGATTTTTGCAGGAATAGGCGGGGCAGTAGGTTGGAGTATAGGGAAGTTTATTCCCAAATCGGAAGGCGGTTTTACTGTTCTTACCAGTCAATTCGGGTTGGCATTTCTTGCCTTTTTCGTGGTCCTGTTGCCTATTCACGAAGGGATTCATGCGGTCGTTTTTAAAGCATTGAGAGCCAAAAAAGTGGGGTTTGGATGGTCTACCAAAAGCATGATTGTCTATGCCTACGCTCAAAAATTCGTCATGACACTCCGTGAAAATTCATGGGTAGCCGCAATGCCTTTCATCGTTATCACGATTTCGTTGGTAATTTTGTGGTATTTGTTTCCGCAATGGCAGTTATTTTGGGGAACTTCCTTATTCCTGCATACTTCTGCCTGCATCGGAGATTTTATTCTGATTCAGTATTACCTAAAAAACAAAAACTACCTTATCTACACCTACGACGACATCGAAGGCGAGAAACGTTCTTATTTCTTCAAAGAAGTACGGCAATGAGGCAGTAGCACGGACAAAATTTCAGTAAAAGTGTTATTTTTGTCAAAAAACAAGCAAGGATGGAAGTAGTAGAAATGCACTACAAGCGCTTCAAATTCGACGATGACGAGTTTTACGCGTTTTGTCAGGAGAATGAGACATTGCGTTTTGAACGCGATGCTCAGGGAAATATATTTATTATGCCAAACACAGGAGGAAAGACGGGACGCCTTAATTCAAAATTAACTGCCCGATTTGAAATTTGGAACGAAAAAGCCCAATTAGGAGAAGTTTTTGATTCTTCTACCGCTTTCAAATTACCCAACAATGCCGTTCGTTCTCCTGACGTAGCTTGGATAAGCAATGAACGTTGGAATACACTCAGTGAAAAAGAGCAAACTCAATTCCCCCCTCTTTGTCCCGATTTTGTTCTTGAATTGGTATCTGCTACCGACGACCTGAAAGCTGCCAAATCCAAAATGCAGCAGGAATGGATCGCCAATGGTTGCCGATTGGCCTGGCTGATAGACCCGCACGGTCAAACGGTTCACATTTACCGCGAAAACGGCGAAATTCAGATTGTAATCGGCTTTGATAAAAAACTTTCGGGAGAAAACGTCTTAGAAGGCTTCGAGTTAGAGTTATCCCCACTGAAAATGTAGGTTTTCGAGTTTTTGATTGACCGGAACTTCCTGGGGCAAAGCTTCAAATCGATAACCCAAATTGGAGTAATGGTCCAATAGGTGCGGCAATACATAACTCATATTTCGCCACGCTTTGAGGCTGTCATGAAGCACAACGATGGAACCCGAACAGGTATGTTGCAGTGTTTTTTCGAGGCAACGCTCGGGTGAGAGGTATCTTTCAAAATCTCCCGTCAATACATCCCACATCACGATGTGGTAGTTTTTCAACAACGGCTTAGCCTGACTCAATTTGATACGGCCATAAGGAGGGCGAAAAAGATTGGTTTGGATAGGCAACACTTCACGGCATTGCGCTACGTTTTCCCAATACAGTTCATCTTCAGTGTTCCATCCTTTGAGGTGATTGAAAGTGTGATTCCCGATGCTATGGCCTTTTGCAATCAGCTTTGCAAAAATATCTGGGTGCTTTTGTACATTATCTCCGATGCAGAAAAACGTACCTTTCGCCCCAAAACTTTCTAATTTTTCCAGTACCCACTCGGTTACGTACGGAATCGGGCCATCATCAAAAGTAAGATAAATTACCTTTTCTTCGGTGGGAATATTCCACACAAAAGGAGCATAAAAGGCTTTTAACAAACGCGGTGATTTATGAACAAACAATGGGATCATAGCTGCGAACCATTAAAAATGCGTCAGTTGAGATTCTGTTTTTTCAACGTAGTCTTCTCCCTTTCCATTCATACCCTTTACGCTGAGCGGTCAATCCAAAAAACAACACATAAAGCGGATAAAAAAGTTGCACTAAAGGAATATAGACCACCAGTCTTTTTTTACCCAAAAATCTGATAATCAAACTTAAAAACAAAAATTCAGGCAAATATTTTATTAGTAGAATTGTATTAAAACCTATATTCATCCTATTTCCACTCACTGCTTTAATCAACACAATAAGAGTAATCAGATTCACCAGAAAGATAAAAACCGCCACCAACATCGTAGTCACTCGTTTGTTTACTGCCCACTTGCTTGCCCAACGAATCCTTTGCCGGTAAAACGCCTGCCAACTTTCCTGCGGTTTTGTACGAACGATGGCGTCTTTATGCTTTAAAAAACAGATATGATTTCCGTACCTCAGATGGATCTTTTGGAGCAAAAACTCATCGTCTCCCGAGGCAATGTGATCTACTCCCGCATAGCCACCCACTTCTTCAAAAGCAGTTCGTTCGTAGGCGAGATTGGCTCCGTTGCACATGGTAGGATGTCCCGCTTCGAGCAAACTTGCTCCTGCTCCTATCAAACTGGCAAACTCAATCGTTTGCAGCATGTTCCCTCCCCAAGTGGGGAGGGCCAGGACGGTCCGCCGCGCGGTGGGGCTATCCAAAAACGTAACGGGCCCGCTGATAAACTTGGCTCCCGTTTGGAGGTAGATTTGTACAATCGTTTCCAACCATCGCTCCCCTACTCGACAATCGCCGTCCGTAGTCACTATCAATTGTCCCGATGCCTTTTTTAAAGCTTCCGTAATGGCCTTTTTTTTGGGGGAACTGACGGGAACATCCGCTAACGAAATCAATTTTAAGTCAATCTGATTCAGTGCTTTATAGTGAATTACAATTTCAGCCGTTGAATCCGTTGAAGCATCGTCCACAATAATCACCTCAATGTGTTTTCCCGGCAATGACTGTTTTACCAAGTCATCTAACAGCACGCCGATGTTGGCGGCTTCGTTGCGAACAGGAATAATAACAGAAACTTTGAAATGCAAAGGCACGGGGACCGAAAGTGTTGGGCGGTTGGGAATACGAAGCCATTGCCAACACAGCCAAAAGCAGGCGAGAGCATACAGAGAAATAAAGAATCCAAAAGCATAAATCATACTTTGTGCTATACTTTCAGGGCGGTTTCGTGCTTAATTTCGCTCATTACAAAGATACTGTGTGTATTGCCGATACTATCCAATGCCCCCAATTTTTCCATCAGAAAACGCTGGTATTCAGGCATATCATTGACTACTACTTTAAGCATAAAATCATATTCGCCCGAAATGTTATAACATTCCATTACTTCTTCAAAAGTCATAACGGCCGAAACAAACTTTTCACCATTGGCGCGGCTGTGTTCTTTCAACGATACATTACAAAAAGCAATCAGGTTTCGACCTATTTTTTCTCGATTGACCAATGCCACGTATTTCTTGATTACTTCTTCCCGCTCCAGTTTGCGTACTCGCTCATACACCGGAGTGTACGATAAATTCAATTGAGTTGCCAACTCCTTGGTGGTCAATAGGGCATTTTGCTGTAGATAGCGTAAAATGCCTCGGTCTGTATTGTCTAATTTATACATAGTGGTAAAGCATATCAAGTAGAAACAATAAATAATTACTAACGAATACTACAATTATAGACATATAGTCTAACAATCAAAAGAATTATCCTTATTTTATCTACAAACGTCTCTACTAAAGGAATTGGTATTTTATCCTGACATTTCAGAAAAACCCCTCAAAGTGAGGAACATTTTCCCCAAAAACCCGTGAGGTATAGATTTTTTACTGTTAAAAGAAACCAATTTTCATACAACCATGAAAGTAAGAAGCATATTTTTAATCGCAGCCTATATCAGTGTTTTAACGGTTTCAACCATTGAAATGGCAGAAGCGCAGCAGTCAAGCAAGAAAAAAACGACTACTTCTAAAAAGGCTAAGCTAAAAAAATCACAGAAAGGCGCTTTGATTGGCGTAGGTGCAGGAGCAATCATTGGGGGGCTTATTGGTAAAAACAATAAAAATACCGCCATTGGGGCTATTATCAGCGCTACTGTCGGAGGAGCTACGGGAGCAATCATCGGTCAACACATGGACAAACAGGCCGAAAAACTTCGTGAAGATTTGGGTACCGTTGCCCGGGTTGAACGTGTTGGCGAAGGAGTAAAATTAACCTTTGACAATGCATTACTCTTTGACTTCGGTTCTTTTTTGCTCCGCACCGAAACGCAGGAAAGTCTCAAAAAGATGGCACAAACGCTTAATAATGACCCAAATACCCATTTATTGGTGGAAGGTCACACCGACAACGTGGGCTCAACAACTTTCAACCGGGAACTTTCGGACAAACGTGCCCAAGCTGTTTCCAACTTTTTAGTGTCTCAAGACGTAGCTACTACCCGTTTTAAAGTAGTTGGACAAGGCGAAGCAAGCCCTGTATCCAGCAATAATACGGAAACGGGTCGTCAGCAAAACCGACGGGTTGAGATTGCACTTTACGCCAGTGAAGAAATGAAAAAAGCCGCCCAAAACGGTGCCATCAGCCTTAAATAATATCTTGTAGAATTGACTTGTGAAGCTGATTATCAGCTTCACAAGTCAATTAAAATACTTCCTTTCTAATTCACACTAATTATTAATCAAAACAGTAAAACCATGAAAATCAAACCATTTGCATACACATTTGCTATCGCAGCAGGACTGCTTTGTTCAGTTCAATTTGTCCAAGCCCAAACAGAAGTAAGGGGGCGCACAGGTATCCGTGGTGGTTTCAATGCCTCCAATCTTTACGTCAAAGATGTGACCGATCGCAATCCGCGTTATGGGTTTCACGCGGGTCTTTTTACCCAAATACCCATCATTAAAGGATTTTTGTATCTGCAACCTGAAATAAACTATACTACCAAAGGAGTAACGGCCCGCTACAACATTCTGAATACATTCAGCGGCGAGAATTCATTTAAGTTGGATTATATCGAAGTACCGGTACTTGCTACCATTAAATTGGGCAATTTTGTGGACCTTCACGGCGGTGTGTACGGAGGTTTTCTGACAAATGCTTCTGTGGAAAGTAAGGGAGATGCCGGATTCGGTTCCACTACCCTCGACCGAGACAATTATAACAACTTCGACTATGGTCTTGCCGCCGGTTTAAGCATCTATTTCGGTCATTTTATGTTGGGAACACGCTACAACTATGGCTTACGTCCCGTTGCAAATACCACTGCCGCTAAACTATTTTTGGGCGATTCCAAAAACTCTGCCGCTCAGGTTTCCCTTGGCATAACGTTCTAAAAATAGATAGCTTTTGCCGAAACCCCTGTTCGATTCCAATTCGAGCAGGGGTTTTTCGTGTAGACAAAATATCTATTTACTAAAATTTTACAAAGCCGTAAACCAAAGAAGTTAAACAAAAAAAACGCTTCCCCCAACAAATTATCTGATTTTTACAAACAATTGCCAATAATCATCTACAACGATATATAATCCAGTCTATTTGTCTTAATTTTGTACGTTTCAAAGAAGTTCAGCAATCCGTTTCGATGACCAAAAGCGTACAGATACTGTTAATAAGCCTTATGAGTTGGGGAGCCATGGCACAACAAACCATTCCAAGCAGTTTTCGTTCTCGCAGGGTCGTTAAAAAGCAGAGTGTTATTCTGAAAGAAGAGTTTGAACAAAAAAAGTTAACCTGGGGCAGTCCGGTTTATCTCCGAATTTTTAAGGATAAGAGCACGCTGGAAGTCTGGGTAGAAACAGGCAATGCATATACACGCTTTAAAGAGTACCCAATCTGTTATTTTTCGGGCAACTTAGGCCCAAAGATGAAAGAAGGCGACCGTCAGGCTCCCGAAGGATTTTACGAGGTAACACCGGCCCAATTGAATCCAAAAAGCGATTACCATTTGTCTTTTAATCTGGGCTATCCAAATGCTTACGACCTTGCTCATAATTACACAGGCAGTGCGCTGATGGTTCACGGAAATTGCGTTTCGGTCGGTTGCTACGCCATGACGGATGAACGCATTGAGGAAATTTACACACTCGTGCAAACGGCCTTTCAACACGGTCAAAAAGTAGTGTCCGTCCATGCGTTTCCTTTTGAAATGACGGAACAAAATCTGGCTACCTACATTGACCGGCCTGAATATGATTTTTGGGAGAATTTAAGAGAAGGATACGCTTTGTTCGTAAAAAACGCCCTTCCACCCCGCGTGAACGTGAAAGATAAAAAGTATGTTTTTGAGTGAAACTGCTCCAAAAGAGCAAAATATAGTTCGTACAATGCAAAACACTGACATCCAAGAAATTCTCAAATCCCGTATCCTCGTGCTTGACGGCGCGATGGGTTCGATGATTCAACGTTATAATCTGACCGACGCTGATTATCGCGGGGAGCGGTTCAAAGATTTTCCGCATGAAGTAAAGGGCAACAACGACTTACTGTCGCTGACGCGTCCTGACGTGATTCGGGAAATCCACGAAGCCTATCTCGAATCAGGTGCCGATATCATTGAAACCAACACCTTCAGCGGTACGTCCATCGCCATGGCCGATTACCACATGGAAGATTTGGTGTATGAACTCAATTTCGAATCAGCTCGTTTGGCACGCGAAGCATGCGATAAATACACGGCCCTGAATCCTGATAAACCCCGCTTCGTAGCCGGTTCCATCGGGCCCACCAACCGTACTCTTTCGCTTTCGCCCGACGTAAACGACCCAGGCTATCGTGCCGTAACATTCGACGAGTTGGTTGAAGCCTACACCGAGCAGGTGCGTGGTTTGGTGGATGGCGGTGCGGATGTACTTTTGATAGAAACGATTTTTGACACCCTCAATGCCAAAGCCGCGTTGTTTGCCGTTGATTTATATTTCAAAAACGCAGGAAAGGCCCCGTTGCCGGTCATGATTTCGGGTACCATTACGGATGCCTCAGGTCGTACGCTTTCCGGACAAACCACCGAAGCCTTCCTGACTTCCATTTCGCACATCCCTTTGCTTTCAGTAGGGTTGAACTGTGCGTTGGGAGCCGATTTAATGCGTCCTTACGTACAGACATTGGCCCAAAAAGCTCCGTTCATGACGTCGGCGCACCCCAATGCGGGCTTGCCTAACGAAATGGGCGAATACGATCAAAGCCCCAAAGAAATGGCGGAAATTGTAGAAGGATTTTTGAAAGATAATTTTCTTAATATCATCGGAGGTTGTTGCGGAACCACACCTGCCCACATCAAGGCGATTGCCGAGGTCGCATCCAACTACTCGCCACGTATCGTTCCCGAAGCCGACCATATTCAGAAATTATCCGGTTTAGAGCCGTTTAACATTACTGAAAACATCAATTTTGTCAACGTTGGCGAACGTTGTAATGTCACGGGTTCTAAAAAATTCGCCCGTTTGATTCGCGAAGGAAATTATGACGCGGCCCTTGCTATCGCGCGTGAACAGGTTGAAAACGGTGCCCAAATCATCGACATCAACTTGGACGAAGGGATGATTGACGGTGTTCAGGCCATGAATAAATTCTGTAATCTGCTCATGGCCGAGCCTGATATTGCCCGCGTTCCTTTCATGGTGGATTCGTCGAAGTGGGAAGTGATTGAATCGGGTTTGAAATGTTTGCAGGGCAAAGCCATTGTGAACTCCATTTCGTTGAAAGAAGGAGAAGAAAAATTCATTGAATCTGCCCAAAAAGTAAAACGCTACGGCGCGGCAGTAGTCGTGATGGCGTTTGACGAACAGGGACAGGCCGATAACTACGAACGCCGCATTCAGATTTGCGAACGGGCGTATTGGATCTTGGTCAACAAAGTTGGATTTGCCCCCCAAGACATTGTTTTCGACCCCAATATCCTGACCGTTGGGACAGGAATTGAAGAGCATAACAACTACGCGGTGGACTTTATCAATGCCACGCGCTGGATCAAAGAACACTTGCCGTACGCCAAAGTAAGTGGTGGTGTGTCCAATGTATCGTTTTCGTTTCGGGGCAATGAACCAGTACGGGAGGCGATTCACACCGTATTTTTATACTACGCCATCAAAGCGGGTATGGATATGGGTATCGTAAACGCCGGTCAATTAGGCGTGTACGACGACCTGCCTAAAGATTTGTTGGAACATTGCGAAGACCTGATTCTGAACCGCCGCCCGGATGCTGCCGAACGCATGGTGACTTTTGCCGAAACGTTCAAATCAAAAGGCAAAGAAATCGTGGTGGACAACGCATGGCGTGAGCAATCTGTTTCAAAAAGATTAGAGCACGCCCTCATTAAAGGTTTGACCGAATTCATTGATGAAGACGTGGAAGAAGCTCGTCAGGGCGTTGAAAAACCGTTGCACGTCATCGAAGGACCGCTCATGGATGGCATGAATGTGGTGGGCGATTTGTTTGGTGAAGGAAAAATGTTTTTGCCCCAAGTCGTAAAATCGGCGAGGGTAATGAAAAAAGCCGTTGCCTATCTCCTCCCCTATATTGAAGAGGAAAAATTAGCCTTTCCGTCGGAAACGGAGGTTTCTACTTCCAAAATATTATTGGCTACGGTAAAAGGTGACGTACACGACATCGGCAAAAATATCGTCGGTGTGGTATTAGGTTGTAACAATTACGAAATCATTGACCTCGGCGTCATGGTGCCGACCGACAAGATTTTGGCCGCCGCCAAGGAACACAACGTGGACATCATCGGACTTTCAGGTTTGATTACCCCTTCGCTGGATGAAATGGTGGGTGTAGCCAAAGAAATGGAACGCCAAGGATTCAAAGTACCGTTGTTGATTGGCGGGGCTACCACTTCGCGTATTCACACCGCCGTGAAAATTGACCCGCACTATTCAGGGCCAGTGATTCACGTCTTGGATGCCAGTCGTGCGGTGCCCGTAGCAGGGAAATTGACCCAAAACGAAACTACTTTTGCCGATACATTGGCCGATATTAAGAAAGAATACGCCAAACTGCGCGAAGACCACGCCAAACGTCAGCAGATAAAAGAAGCACTGAACATCGAAGCCGCTCGTGCCAACAAAACCAAAATTGACTGGACGTCGTTTCAACCCACGAAACCTAAATTCTTGGGAAACAAATACTTCTACGACTATCCGCTCGAAGAAATCGCAAAATTTATTGACTGGACGCCTTTCTTCCAAACGTGGCAATTGCACGGCAAATACCCTGCTATTTTCAATGACAAAGTCGTAGGCCAGGAAGCTAAAAAATTGTATGACGACGCTAACGCGATGTTGGCTAACATCATCAAAAATAAATCGTTGAAAGCCAATGCAGTCATTGGTTTTTATCCTGCCAATTCAGTCGGCGATGACATCGTTTTGCACGATTTTGAAGAAGTGGAAGTAGGTTTTGCAGGACAGGGACAACAGAAACGTACGGAATACCGAGTTACAAACCCAGAGACACAACATACCGTAGAGACGCAAGATTTTCGGTCCGCCGTTGCGGCGTCTCTACAACCAACGCAAACCGTATTGCATCACCTGCGTCAGCAAAACCAAAAGGCGGCCAATTTGCCTAATTTGTGTTTGTCGGATTACATCATGCCACTTAACTCCCTCCCTTCAGGGGAGGGTCGGGGCGGGGTTTCGGACTACATCGGGGCATTTGCCGTAACGGCAGGTACCGGAATTGAAGCCTTATTGGAGAAATACGAAGCCGACCACGACGATTACAACAGCATTCTGCTCAAAGCTATTGCTGACCGTTTGGCCGAAGCCTTTACCGAACTCATGCACGAACGCGTTCGCAAAGAGTTTTGGGGATATGTGAAAGACGAAACGCTTTCCAATGAAGAATTGATTGCTGAAAAATACCAGGGCATTCGCCCGGCACCAGGCTACCCCGCCTGTCCGGAACATACCGAAAAACGTACCTTGTTTGATTTGTTAGATGCGGAATTTCGTATAGGCATTCACCTTACGGAGAGTTTTGCCATGTATCCCGCAAGTTCAGTAAGCGGGTGGTATTTTGCACATCCGGATTCGCGGTATTTTGCCCTCGGCAAAATCGCCAAAGACCAAGTGGAAGACTACGCCGCCCGCAAAGGGATGACAGTCGTAGAAGCTGAAAAATGGTTGTCGCCCGTGTTGAATTATGATTAATTAAAACGGCAACGAGGTTTAGAAAGACACAACGTCGGCGAGGTTTAAAACCTCGCCGACGTTAATCGCCGACGTTAATTGATTTTACAGCTTGATTTTCCCGTACTCCCCTTCATCGTATTCTTCGCCGGTCACCAATGCTTTTGCCATGTTGAACAAAACTACCATTTTGCTCGACGAACTGTCCCAATATTCGATGGAATGAGGCGCAATTTTAATCAATACCAATTCGGGATCGTCTTTCCCTTCCGGAAACCATACTTTTACGAACGGATTCCATAATTCATCTATTTTTTTGCGGTCAGTGACAATTTTTGCGGTACCCATGGCGCACAGGTACGTATTATCATAAGGCTCAGAATAACAGACACATACATTGGAATCGTCTTCTATATCGTCAATTTTCTGCGAAGATTCCCGAGAAAAGAACCAAATAGCTCCGTCTTTATCCACATCAGAAGTCCCCATTGGACGGCTGTGAATTTGTCCGTTGGCAGTATGAGTGCACAACATCACAACGCGAATGTCCTTCACCATTTCTTTAAAATCGTCCTTTGTTTTCGTCGTTTCTTTTACCTTTTCCATGATTTTTGTGTTTACACAGTGGCACATTTACCATAGTCAGTAAAAGAAGTATGCCAATTCATTCATAGTTGCCTTTGGTTGAAAACCGGCTAAATTTGGGAAATACGTTCCACCATAAAGTCCAATGTAAAGGACATTTAGTAGCTTTGCCAACTTCATTTTTCATTTATTTCCTCAAACCAAAAATTACAGTTCATGATTGCCGTTATCCAGCGCGTTTCCGAAGCTTCCGTTACGATTGAAGGCCAAATAAAAGGGAAAATTGGTTTAGGTTTTTTGATTCTGTTGGGCATTACCCACACTGATACACTCGAAGACTTAGAATGGTTGGCCCGAAAAATTGTAGGAATGCGAATATTTGGAGATGCCGAAGGAAAGATGAACCTTGACCTGAAAGCTGTCAGCGGCAACATTCTACTTATCAGCCAATTTACCCTTCATGCCAATACCAAAAAGGGAAATCGACCTTCATTTATCGAAGCGGCCCGCCCCGAAGTGGCTATTCCTTTGTACGAAAAAATGATTCAACAACTCTCTCAAGAGCTCGGACAGCCCATTCAAACGGGCGAATTTGGAGCCGATATGAAAGTAGCACTCCTCAACGACGGCCCGGTTACGATTGTGATAGATTCCAAAAATCGGATGTAAGTTTGAATGTCTAAAAACCACTTAATGGGTATTAAAAATCTCTACAAATACCCCTTCAATTTCTACACATCTATCTGTAAATCTTGCAATGCTTGTTTTGTTCAGGACGTACTGTTGATTGAAAACCAATCAAACATGCGTAATGAACAAAATACTACCCATTATTCTCGCAGCCTGTTTTTGGGCTTTTAGCCAATCCGCTTGGGCTCAAAATCAACCCAAAAATGGGGAAATCATCATTAAAGATGCGTTTTATGACAACAAACGACTTGATGTCATTCTGCAAGACCTTCAAAAAAAGTACGGTTTTGCGTTTGAATACGACTCGGAAGCCTTAAAAAGGCTGAGTGTTTCTTTCTGGTTTGTCAATACAAAGATTACGGAAGGACTCAAAAAACTGATCAAACAGGAAAAACTTGATTTGAAATTTTACGTCAATGCCGTTGGTGCCATTGTATTTATTCCAAAAACACAGTTTGTGAGTGAAAAAGACATTGGCTTTACTAAATCGGAAGCGCAACCTACCAAAACCAATTTTACGCTTTCGGGGAAATTGACAGACGGCAAAACGGGCGAAAGCCTACCCTTTGCAGGGATCAGTTTTCGGAAAGCCAACAAATTGATGGGTGCGCAAACCAACGTGGATGGACTCTTTACGCTGATGAATGTTCCGTCTGATACCAGTACGTTGTTTATCAGCTACGTAGGCTACCAATCTAAGTATTATTACTTAAAGCCTGGTATATCTGTCACCGATTTGGCCATAACCCTTGAGCCCGAATCCCTGTCTTTGGAAGAAATGACGATTTCGGCCAACAAAACCGAAGTTTTGAAAGCCAACGAAGTGGTTGGGATGATAAAAATGACGCCCAAAAATATCGCTAAACTTCCCAACGTAGGCGAACGAGACCCTTTTCGGGCGTTTCAATTGATGCCCGGCGTGAGTGCCTCCAATGAATCCTCTTCGGGTTTATACGTACGGGGAGGTACTCCTGACCAAACCCTGGTACTTTATGACGGCTTCACGGTCTATCACGTAGATCACTTGTTTGGGTTTTTCTCGGCCTTCAACTATAACGCAATTAAAGATATTCAGCTTTATAAAGGCGGATTTGATGCCAAATTTGGGGGGAGAATCTCGGCCGTAGCCGAAATTACCGGCAAAGAGGGTAATAAGAAAGAAGTGAACGCTGGGGCAGACGTCAATATGTTGAGCGCCAATGCCTACTTTGAAGCTCCTTTGAACAAGAAAACAACGTTTCTTTTTGCAGGAAGGCGCTCGTGGAAAGGACCATTATACAAAAAAATATTCAACCGTTTTTCGAAAGAGGATACCCAAACCTCGGGAGGCTTTCCTGGGGGAGGCGGTGGTAGTCCCTTTGGGGCTTTCGCCCAAAATCAAACGGCCAACTCTTACTTCTACGACCTGAATTCCAAACTCACGTTTCGGCCCAATAAAAAGGACGTCTTTTCACTGAGTTTTTACAATGGTACCGACGACATGGACAACTCTACCAGTTCCAGCTTCGGAGGCGGCAGTCCTTTTGGGGGTTCGTCAGGTGGCGGAGGTTTTGGGGGACTCAACAGCAACACGAGCGACGTATCTCGTTGGGGAAATTTAGGAAGCAGCTTCAAATGGTCGCGCAAATGGACCGATAAATTGTACAGCAACAGCCTGTTGAGTTATTCCAACTATTACAGCAATCGCGACAATAGCCGCAACATAAGCATTACGCGAGACAGCCAAACAACCAATATTAAAATAGGGCAAATTGAAGATAATAACCTGACCGATCTGACGGCAAAAATGGATTTTGAATACAAACTAACCCCTCATCATCAGCTTGATTTTGGCCCTCAGTACACCCTAAACCGCATTGAGTATTCGTACAGTCAAAACGACACCATTAAAGTCCTGGACCGGGACGACAGGGGAAGCACCTTAACGGCTTACGTACAAGACCAAATCAACTTATTGGATGGTAAAATCCAACTCAAACCGGGTCTGAGACTCACCCACTTTGACGTGACCAATAAAAACTACCTTGAGCCCCGGTTCTCGGCCAATTATCAACTCAATGACCGAATCAAGTTAAAAGCCGCCACGAGTATTTATACTAAATAAGAATTAAGGTGTCGTATATTTGCAAAATGGACTGTGTATCAAAAATAAAGGAAGACGTTGAAATTCTTTTGGAGTCGGAAAAAAAGTGTAGCATGGCCTTGTTGCGCGACCGAGTGCGCTTTATCCGACTCTTAAAAAGTGGCGAGGTTAGAACACAATCC